>Ga0172379_10001709_pt1 | contig 42405 bp, 53 predicted proteins | sample GrowelOW334metaG_FD_119756 | JGI IMG/M metagenome (GOLD analysis project Ga0172379, IMG submission 119756) | Groundwater microbial communities from an aquifer near a municipal landfill in Southern Ontario, Canada - Groundwater well OW334 metaG | ecosystem: Environmental > Aquatic > Deep... | reverse complement strand
CTTATGGCTTATGGTTCCGAACTATTAGCTCTTAGCTATTTGCTATAAGCTGTCGCTTTTTTGCGACCTTCCACGATTTTATTTCTGCTTCCCGCTTTGAGGCAGAACTTCTATTCTTTTGCGGTTCGGAGTACACGATTTTTTTTACTCCTTTAGCACTCGTATACTTTCCACCTTTCCCCTCTTTATGTTCCTGAAACCGGCGTTTTAAGTCGGTCGTAATGCCGGTATACAAACTACCGTCTTTGCAAAGAAGTATGTAGAGGAAATAAGGCAATTATTTAAGTATCTGAGTCACTAATGCCACCATTTGGTCTTTTTTCTTCGAATCACTTTCAGCAATCAAAAGTGTTAATACAGTAAGCGCACCGGGATTTATATTTCTCGCTTTTTTAGCTTTTGCTTTTCGCAAAAACCAAATGAAAGCAAATGCACCAGAACGCTTGTTACCATCGGTAAAAGGATGGTTTTTAACCATAAAATAAAGTAAGTGTGCCGCCTTTTCTTCCAAAGTAGGATAAAGTGCCTTACCCCCAAAAGATTGCATTATATTACCAACAATGCCAGCCACGCTTCCCATCACTCTTTCTTGAGCAAACATTTCCATTGCCTCACTCTTTTTCATCAATTCAGTTCTTAAGTTTGCAATTGCCGACGTTAGCTCTTCACCTGTAAACTTAATGGCTTTTTTAGTAGTACCGATTGGCTTAAGCGCGTCCTTGTCGTACGCATCCAACGACACCCAAGTGCTTGAAAATTCTTTAATTAATTCAAGTACAGCCTTAGGATCAAGAGTTATGTGCTCTGGTAAAAGTGCTTGCACGTCAGTCACCGCTTTCATGAAAGAGTTATAATTTTTACCGATTTGTTTGCGGTTTATGGTATATCCCTTGGTAATATGTTCTTTTAAGGTCTTGGTTGCCCAAATGCGAAAATTTGTTCCAATAACAGAATTAATACGATATCCAACAGCTATAAGAACATCTAAGTTGTAAATATCTAGCACGCGCAATACCTCACGATTACCTTCTTTTCGAACTTGTTCCATTTTGGAACAAGTTGCTTTTTCGGACAGCTCTTTTACTGCATATATATTCCTTATATGTTTTGTAATAGCTTGTGTATTAACACCGAAGATTTTTGCCATTTCAGCTTGTGTAGCCCATACTGTTTCTCGCCTAAAATCACCCCGCAACTCAATAGCTCCATTTGGAGCTTGATAAATCACTATTTCTTTTTTTAATATCTTTTTCATTACTACTCTATAAATATATCACTAAAGTGTTATTCTCTAATTATTTTTTTAACTGTCAAATTGGGAATCAATCGGAAAGCCGGACGATCTTCTTTCTTATAGATAACTCGTACCACTACCAAATAATTTTTAACCTGTTTCATCTCTTAAATCATAGCAAATAAAAACAGGCTGCCCATTTGGGACAGCCTGTTTGTTAATCTGCGGTAGATTGAAGATTCCACAGTCGACGATAGATACCATTTTCAATTTTCAACAAAAGATCATGGTTCCCCTCTTCAATTATGCATCCGTCTTTCACCACGATTATCCTATCCATCTTACGGATGGTAGAAAATCGGTGGGCAACCGCAATAACGGTGCGACCAAGAATCAATTTGGAAAGTGAATCCTGTATAAAAGTTTCGGACTCTGAATCCAAACTGCTGGTTGCTTCGTCCAATACGAGGATTGGAGCATTCATTAATATTGCTCTCGCAATCGCCACCCGTTGGCGTTCACCACCAGAAAGCTTCACTCCCCGTTCGCCCACTAAAGTTTTATAACCCGCAGGAAAACCGGAAATGAATTCGTGGCAATGTGCCAGTCTAGAGGATTGAATAACTTCCTCATCCGTCGCCTCCGGACGCGAATACCGAATATTTTCCATCAAACTACGATGAAAAAGAATTGGATCTTGCGGTACATACGCAATATTCCGACGCAAACTAGCCTGAGTAACTCCGGCAATATTCTGACCGTCAACCAGAATGGAACCATCGTTTAGGTCGTATAACCTAACCAACAGTTTCAAAATGGTGGATTTACCTCCGCCAGACGGTCCCACAATACCAACCCTTTCTCCCTTTCGGGTTTTTAGATTGAGGTTTTGAAGCACCAATTTAGTTCCATCCAAATAAGAAAACTTAACGTTTTGAAACTCTACCACTCCTGCTGAAGTAACAAGAGCTTTGGCGTTAGGACTATCAATAATCTCATGAGGTTTTAGAAAAACTTCCGTCATTTCATTTGCATCAGCCATCACTTCGTAAGATTTTTGCACCATCTTACCAATCATGCGAATTTGCTCCGTAAGACTGGAAAGATAGGAGCGTAATAAAACGAAATCACCAATAGTTAAATCGCCAGCCAACCAGAAACCTACTGCCATGACGAGCATTAGGACTTCCAGAGTTCTTACAGAAAGACCTTGAATTCCTTCATACAGCCAAGCTAATTTCCAAGATTTGTAGCGAGCGTTGCGATGTTTATCGGTTAAAGATTTGAATTGGGCAACCTCGCGATCAATTCCTGCAAAAACTTTCAGATTTAACGCATTTGTAATGGTATCGGAAAGCCTAGCGGTAACCTTGGTGTCTAATTCGGCGCGTGCTAAATCAAATTTCAATTTCCATTTTGCAAAGAAAAAATTGAAAATTACAAAAGTCACAGTCCAAACTAGAAAAATCAAGCCGAGTGTTGTATTTCGCCAAAAAAGAATACCCACAATTAACACTACTCGCAAAGCGGTTGGACCCAATTCTAAAATAAATTGGTCTGCTATTACTTCAAATGCCACAGCAAACCGATTTACCCGTTTTACCAAAGCACCGGCAAAATTATCCGTAAAAAATCTATGCGAATTGTTTTGCAGATAGGTGAAACACGAATCGGTTAAATCCTTTATAACCTGACTTTCCATTTTGATGGCGGCAAACATATTCACCCGCCAAGAAAACCAAGAAATGACCATTACCGAAGCTATAATAAAAACGGTTCGGTAAATTTCTTCCAAAGTAGCGCGATCCGTCTTATGAATTGGGTCGATTGCCAACTGATCAAAAAATTGCTTGTAGATTAACGGAAGCGCCAATTCACAAGTAATTACAACCAGCATACTGACCACACATAAAACGACTAACGCCCAATATACTTGGGCGTGGTTCCAAAAAATCTTCAGGGTTTCCCCCGTTAAGTCACTCCTTTGGGAGCCTTTCGAAACCTTCTTGTTTTCCACCGTCGTTCTCCTTTATATGATTATTAATATTCTAAAACTACTATATAATATGTAGGTATATTGTCAAGTGTATTCAAACACTAAAAAGAGGCCTTTCGCCTCTTTTTAAATTATTTACACAATATTCAAATTATTTCTCAAACAATTTATCAAACTTCACCTTAGCTACACCAAAGAGATAAATAAGATCCAAAATACCGGCGGTACTGGCTACTAAGATAATTACGAACCACCAGGGCTGTTTTCGGTTAGCGGCGTGCCACATAGCTAGGCCTTTCCAGAAAAGGGTCCAAACGAGCAAGACAAAGAACCAAGGGCTTCCCTGCTCAAAACCCATCATAGAATTGAAGTTGGTCATGGGAATATTATACCTCGTTTAATCTAATAAATTCCTCTCTTGTTTCAGGAGTTTTTACGTAATGCATGGGCAAAACTTTTCCTATTTTCTTAAACTTTTTCACAAAATCCACCGCCTCCTGTGGTCCAAAGGTATAAAAAGTTCCAACAGGTATAAAAGCGAAATCTACCTCTAAAAATTCAACAGCTATGCCGGACGGATAAAACATATCTCCAGCAAAATATATTTTCTCGCCGTCGACTTCAAATAAAAATCCAAAGTTCTCTTTGGGTCGCAATTTTATATTAGGACCATGGTCAACATCAAAAAACAAAGTTTTTATACCGCCAATATCAACCGAATCCCCAACCTTAACTTCAATAGTTTCCGATATTGAATCGTTTATCACTAAAGACTCAATACACTCTCGATTTAAATACAGTTTTTTCGGAGATAATTTATTTATATGGTTTGGCGAAAAATGGTCACCGTGGATATGGGAAACAAGAACTGCGTCTACAGAGACTCCATCTAATTTTTCTAATGGAGTGTAACTACCAATATCCACAGCAAGTCTGTAGCCACTTTCGGTTTCAATTATGAACCCGGATTGTTCGAATTGAGTTAGTTTCATATTTTCTTTATTGAACTAATTTTATTTTCTATTTGTTACTTAAAACAAAACTTTGTATTAACTTTAAAGCATTATTTAAAAGCAGTCGATTTTTCTTGTTAAAAGACCAGGTGCTGAGCCCTGATGGGTGTGGAAGTGGAATCACGGAAATTGCTACGCTTTTACCAAACAAATTTATAGAATACTTTTTCCCAATTACCTTATCCAGTTCTATATCAAAATTATTAAACACATATTGTATTGCCAACTTCCCAACCGGAACAACCAGTTTTATTTTTTGTTTTTGTATCTTTTTAAGAAGCCAGGGAATATGATTTAGAATATCCTTCTCTGACGGCTCCAAGTGTTGTTTGTTCTTTTTACCCGGAAATTTATCAACCAAGGCATCAAATTCAAATAGATTTAACAGAGAATTCTTATCTAGCCCGCATTGTTCAAACCAATCATAAAGTCTGGTTTTAGCAAATGGAATGTCATAGTTCTTTTCCGGTGGAGCTTGTCCTATGAAAATACCTATTCTTTTACTTCCTAAAATCTTATCTTTCATTAATTTCTATTCCAAAACTTTATATCCTTGTTGCTCAAGTTTCCGTTTCCATTCTTGTATCTCTTTCGAAAAAGAAGCGCTTGCACAAATAGTTATATTTTTCATAGTTCCTTTGGTTTAAAATATCTCAAAAAAACTATCTTTTAAATTTCTTCTAGTGGATAAATATCTAGTGCAACTTCTTCATAAGGATGAACTTCTTTGATGGCTGCAATAACATTTTTTACAAGGTTACGACTACACACAACCTCTATCCTCTCTTCTGGGACTGACTCTAACCTTCCAACCTCACCGATTGCCGGATGCGCTCCTTCTTTTGGTTTAAATCTTCCCACTCCTTTGGAGGAGAAACTGCAATGGGTATAGTTGCCAATCTCACCCGCACCAGCCTTGCCCATAGCCTCCCGAACCACATCGGTGTGCAATTCCGGTACAAATACCACGATTTTTACATTATTGGATTCACTCACAGTTGAATATTATACCCGTTTTTTTAACTTTTAATAGATTATCTCCTTTGCCTTAGCCTTATGGGTAAAATATCAAATCTCAAGATTGTTCCCAAAATTTGTTAGAATAAATCTAGATGAAACCCCGATTTATCCAGATAAACTGTTGTGAATCAGGGAATGTTGATCTGCGTCAGGCGCAGGCGGTATTAAAATACAAACCAGACGCTATTTTATTTGAGTATCCTAATGATCAAAAAACTTTGGGATATAGTGTCAACCAGTTTGAGCCGAAGAAAAAGCCGTTGCACAACATAAGAAAATTACAAAAATCATTGCGGAGGGCATCTAAAAACGATGGGTGGGTATCGTCTGATATTCAAGTATTTGAGAATATAATTTCGGTTTGGAAACAAGGTCACCAAATACTGCTTTACAATGTAGATGCTCCATTTGATTTGGTTTCTGAATGGAACCAGGTGTGGAAAAACATGTATCCTTCCGCTCTTAGGAATTGGCTTTGGTGGGTAAGGATATTTCTGCGCGAGTTGTATATGACACAAAACATCCGCCATGTTTTGAAAAACCCACAGTTAGGAACAAGACCCACCATTCTCGTTTTCCTACAGAGCTTCCACTGGAAACACGTACAGTTTTTATTATCTAATCCCTCCAAAAAACAAATTTGGAATTACTATTTTGGTTCATTCCCAAATTTTCGGCAGAGTAACGCCTACACTACCATCGCAAGGGAAAATAAACTCTTTGCTCAACACTGGAAGAAACTGTCTCCGTTTGCGAACAAGAATAAAACAAAATAAAAAACCACCCGTAACTTTTCAGGTGGTTTTGTCATTTGCAACAAGATCATATTTCTTGAATATTTCATTAAAAGAGGAAATTGTCACTCTCCTTCCAAAAAACAATGAGCAATGAATACATGTCCCTTTAGTGAGGATTATGGCTACATGAGTCCAAGCTCTTTCCTTTCTTGGATCATCCCTATCCTTAAGTAGTATCGGGTGTCCAATTGGTGGATTTTTTATTTGTTTGATTGATATGCTCAATTTGTCGGATGGAGCACAACTTTTTAGTAATGGTATTTCAATCCCAATCTTTTGATACACGGTGCGAACAAAATTAACACAATCAAACTTTTTAGAATCGTAGGGTTGATCGATATAAGAAAGGGCTATTTCGATTACTTTCTTAATTTGGTTTTGGGTCAGTTTCAACTTTCTTTCTCCTTGTAGTAGTTGTAAATAAAAAAATAATTGTTTAAGTTCTATATTAGTTTCTAATACAAGAAGGTCAATTTGTCAATATTTACTAGATTAAGCAGAGTTATGTCGTGCAAGTATCAAACGATAAATAACGGGAATTTTGTTAGATTTGTGATAAGCTATAAAACGTTTTTGTTTTAGAAAAATAAGTCCATGGGAACTTAGTGTAGCCTTTATGTCCAATATAGTCCGCCGATATACAAAAAAAGACAATGGTTTCGGAATAGGCTCAAATATCCCCTTCCCCAATTCTCCAATTTCCCATTTTTGCAATTTAGACTTCGGCAAAAACTCTTCAAATGTGAAACAGAAATAGCCCTGCGGTTTTAAAATATGGGAAACAAAATCAAAAACCTTATCCAAATCTTGAATGAATTCAAATACTCCTGAGGAAATCACCACATCAAAACTACCTTTTTTGAGTTTTGGAAAATTATTCTCTAAATCACAAAGATAGGTTTTTGCTACGGGAAGCTTTTGTCTTACTTTATCTAACATTCTCCGAGAAATATCCATACCCACAATTGAGTGTCCCTGCTGGGAAAATTTTTCTACAGATTGTCCCGTGCCAATTCCTAAATCTAGAATTCTACATTTTCCTTTTAGAAGTGGCATAAGAATAGCATTAATGTTACGAGGAGCTTTCCAAAGAGTTATTTTCTTCTTTGTGGCAACATCGTAGATGTCAGCAAGTTTATTGTTGTAGTTTTTGAGCAAATATGAGCGCTGTCTCACTTATTCATACTAACTTATCTGGATTTTTTTATACTACAAAACAAAAAATAGCGCCTTAAGCTTATTAGATATTAATTTCCATCCTCTTCCCATGGTATGACTTTCAAATTTGGCCAAATTTTTATCCATCTATTAACTTTGTCTTGAAAAACTTTTTTGGTAATTTTTGGTTTATTAGCTCTAATAATCATATTGAATAGGTCATCTAAGCCGAATGGTGCATATACCTTAATTTGACCATTTATATCTTTTCTAATCCCAACAGCTGTTGCAGTTGTGGGCCAAGAGTTAATAGATTCTTCAATAGACTTATATTCATCCTGATCAGTTTGATACCCAAATTCTTTTCTATACCACAGGTGTACCCTCGCTTGGTTTCGAATTTCAACCGGTACAGGAATATCCCCAAATAGCTCTTTTCCTTTCTGGATAAAAATATCCTCGGCTTCGTAGGAGGTATCCTTCGCGTCAAAATAAAATAAATCGTAATCTTTTATACCATTTTCCGGGTCGAAACCGTGTTGTATATTCCAAACAGTTTGGGCAATGCCACCAGAACCAAAATACCAATCTGGCATGTTTAGGTTTTCCGTCTTATTGAGAATTTGTTGAACACTCCTATTCTTTTCTAACATCTGAAATAATTTCTCAAGATCGGTCATGTTAATTAGTATAGTGAAAATGTAGCTAATTTGTATAATATAATTATGAACTTACAAGATCTTCTAAACCAAGTGTCTCCGCTATGGGAAAAGAACCACCATACTCCGTCCGAGGAAATCTTAGGACTTCATGAGTCGGCAGATAAATTACACAAGGCTTTTCTCGTAAATGACCAACAACGAATTAATAAGGGGGTTGCTAACGCTATAATAGGGGCGCTCTCAATTGCAAAAACTTTAAATATCGAGAATTTAGAAGATGTTCTTCAAAAAAGGATTGAGGACTTAAAAAATAAACTGGACGATTAAAAAATTAACTCCATTAGTGGAGAGTAGAATACTTATGACTAGTGAAACTATATTCCCAGAATAGATGGGAAAAGTTGCTAGAAAATAAATCTATAACTTATAAATAAAACCATTTCTACTCCAAAACCATAAAGGTGGATGCATTTCAATTGGAGTTATACCACTTCCTTGTAGGAGGTTTCTCCATTTTTCGGATATTTCTTCTTTGGTCAAAAAACCCGCTTCTTCCTGAGTTACAACTCCTAGCCTAACCGAACATTGGGTTATGTGGGTATCAGGAGCGATATCAATCCATTCCCTATTTTTTAAATTCACTTTTCCATACTCTCCTAAAATAAAAGACCAGTAATTAAATATCTTAGGACCGGATACATAGGGAAATCCTTTCTTATACTTTATTTGTACTAGATCTTTTAACTTTAAAAAATCATTGTCGGTATTTTTAATAAAATTCGAAATACTTCCCCATTCTCCCTTTATGGTATTCGATATAGTTCTCCAAGTAGCGATGTGTTTATTTGGTTGAAGTGCTAATTTGTATTTAGATAATAACTTTCTGAGTTCGTTATCCGACATTCTAGAAACCTCTTCTAAACTAAACACCCTTCTGGTATCCCTGTCTTCCCAAGTCTTTAACGCACTTTCCCAAAGTTTATAACTGTCACGTTGATAATTTAACGCCATAGGTAACGTAAAATATGCTAATCTCTCCTCTATCTGATTTTCCGCAAATGCTGGATTATTATCCTCCGGCATTTTAGTTTGTCCGAGCTTACCGGTTTTATAAGCAATTAATAATTTGCGACAATTTTTAATTAATTCACTCTCCATTTTTATTTATTAAAAGTTTGTTGTTTATAAAAACTAAGCTACTTTATCTGGTTCAGACGAAAGAAATACTTTTACAACCATAACAGCATTTTTTGGTAATGGTGGCAAATCTTTAAATGAGAACCAAGTTGCTTCAGAAATCTCTTTGCTGTCTACCTTAAGATTTTTATTCTTTACCTCCGCAGAAAATATCTCTATGGTGTCCCGCTTGTATTCTGTTGTACTTAAAAATTGACCGCAATATTTAAGGTCTACTAACTTAATTCCAACTTCTTCCATTATCTCTCTTTTTGTTGCTTCTTCAGGAGTTTCATTCTTTTCAACTTTTCCACCGGGAAAAGTCCATGACTTATAACCATAGGTATTGCGAATTAATAAAACATCTTCTCCATTCTGAATTACACACTTAACCCCGTAAGTTTTGGGACGAAATATAAACCAGTATATTCTAATGATTCTGTGGAGTGATTTGTATATAATATTTTTCATCTATTACTAAGTTCTGAACATTAATTCAGAAAGGTGGGGCTCTTGTCTACCACTATGTTATAGCATAGTGGTAGACAAGAGGAGTTTTATACTCCAAAGGAATCAAATCATCTGATTACGGTTTATATTAGTAAAAAATGGTTTAATTAGTAATGTAATGAACCCAAAACGCTTCTATCGCTTATTGCCCTTTTTATGCTGGCCAATCATTGCCTCGGCAATATCCTTTCTTCTACAGCTAAACATGCTCTATTCAACTTTGGTTTTTCTTGCAATTCCTGCAATATATTTATCATTCCTATTACCCAAACTAGTTAAAAAGGCCTTTCTTTTCTCTACTGCCATCACCATTCCCTTTTCCATTGTTGTAGATTATATAGCCCACTTCACCGGTCAATGGTTGGTGCTAAATGAAACATTCCCCAGATTTTTAAATTATATATCAGTTGAAGATGTAATTTGGGTAGTTTTATTTTCCTACTTTGTCATAATGTTTTATGAATATTTTGTGGAATCAAAAAGAAAAAACATAATATGGCACTCTCGCATGAAGATTCTTGCGGGTTTTTCTTGGGGATTATTATTCGTTTTTTTAATTTGTCTTTTTATAAATCAAGAACTTCTAAACATTCCATATTTCTATTTGTATGTGGGCCTTTTATTTATGGCCATTCCTTCTGTTATAGAATTATTTCGCCGTCCTAATCTCTTACCTAAATTCTTTACGGTTGGCTCCTACTTCTTCTTTTTAACATTTATATACGAACTTACCGCCCTCAAGCTAGGACAATGGACATTTCCAAGTGAACAATATATTGGCTGGGTTTCAATCGCTGGACTTAATTTTCCGTTTGAAGAATTTTTCTTCGGCTTCTTCTTTTATTCAATGATAACTCTTACTTGTTATGAGGCTTTTGACGATGACGAACAATAAATTACCCTCTCTTCAGATCGCTTAAGAATTCATCTATAGCCCCCGGATCCGTAGCCCAAGAAGCAACTAGTCGGATAGCAGAATTTTTCCCATCTACTTTGGTCCAAACATAGAATCCATATTTTTTCTCCATCTTCTTTATTATCAAATTAGGTAATATCGGAAATATTTGATTAGTAGAAGATTCCGTAAGAAATTTATACCCCATACCCTTTATCCCGCGAGTTAGGTTATCAGCCATCTTATTCGCGTGTTCAGCTAACTGAAAATAAAGATTATCCTTAAACAATTCCAAAAACTGAACACCTAGTACCCTACCCTTGGCTAGCAAGGCTCCGTGCTGTTTGAGATGATATCGGAATTCCTTTTTGAGTTCAGGATTGTTAATTACAATAGCTTCTCCGAGGAGCGCTCCATTTTTAGTACCACCAATATAAAAGACATCCACAAATTTTGAGATTTCGGACAAGTTTAGATCGGATTTAGTTGAAGCAAGAGCAGACCCGAGGCGCGCACCGTCTAAATACAAATACAAGTGGTTTTGTTGGCAGACATCCGAGATAACTTTCAATTCTTTCTTGTTATATATAGTACCGACCTCGGTAGCGTTGGAGATGAATACCACTCTGGGTTTCACCATATGTTCATTATTATGCTCATTGACCACCTCCTGAATGGCTTGAGTGGTGAGCTTTCCATCTGAACTGTTTACTACGTGTATTTTATGGCCGGTAGCCTCAATAGCACCAGCTTCGTGAACATTAATGTGAGCGGAAGCGGCTGCGATTACGGATTCATGAGGTTTCAGAATTGAACCCAAAACTACCAAGTTGGCTTGGGTTCCACCAGATACAAAATGAATATCCGCATTTCTATTCCCTATCTTTTTTCTTATAAGCTCCACAGCTTTTAAACAAAAAGCGTCTTCCCCATACCCGAGCTCTTGTCTAAGATTTACGTCCGCTAAAGCCCTAAGGATTCTTGGGTGAGCTCCCTCGGAATAATCATTTAGAAAGAGATACTTCTTTGCCATTATTATAAGTATAAAGGTCTATAGCCCAGAATTGAAGTGGTGTAAGACTTCTGTATTTCACTTATATATAAAAAGGGTCATCGCGGAAACGATGACCCTTATGGATGTATAACGAACTTGGAGAGCGCTCAAGCTTCCTCATTCGATAAAATATTAACAAATACTTTTTACGTTGGCAAAATCCACATCGTCAACTACATCACTCATTTGAAGTCTAACCGCAACGGAGGCACTCATATCCTCCACCCTTCCTTCTTACCATCAAAGATCCGCATTCGTGACATGGAGGAGATTCCATCTCCTCACGTTTTTTTAACTCATCCGGTAATTTCTTTTCGGATTCAGCAAAAACTATTCCACTCTTCCTATTTATTGGTTCGGGAGGAATAGTCCTCGAAGTAACTGGAATGTCCTTCAAATTCTGAAATCCATTTTTTTCTTTATCAATAAACTCCTTTCTAAGCCATAAAAATATATAGCTAATTATGGACTTGGCGATGGGGATATCAGAATTACCAGTAAAGCCACTCGGTTCATATCTTGCCTTACTTAATTTCTCAACTAACACCTTAAGAGGCACCCCATACTGCAATCCAATGGAAACAGAGGAAGCAAGGGAATCCAACAACCCCGCCGCCATTGGACCCAAAGTGTCTACCGATATAAATATTCCACCCAGAGTTTCGTCTTCATACAATTTCATCGTCAGATAACCTTTATAGCCTGAAATTTGAAATTTGTGAGTTATGGAAACATACTCCACCGGTAACTCGCGCCGCAGTGGGTCAAAAAACTTTCCTTCAATTGCTTTTTGAAGATGCACCCTTAAAATCTCGGGGTTAAATGGGTATCCATTTTTTTGACGAAGTTGACGACCAATCTCGAACAACTGTCCGGTGATTGATGTATATAGTTCGCCCGCGACAACATTATTGTTTGCCATGACGATATTCTCCTTATTAAAGAACTTTCCTAGAGCATGCTAGGCTCATTCAGCATAAAATTTTATGCTGAGATAATACTAAATAGTATGAGAGTTTTGTCAATAAAAGGGAAACTGCTAATAGCAAAAATAAAACCCCACAGTATTGTGGGGATAGTTAGCAGTCAAAAAAGTCCTGGAACAAAATACTTATAGTCCACTTCGCTAGCCCTAAGACGCCAGATAAGTGCCAGAACAAGTGTGACTATCGACAAAATTAAAGCTAGAGAAGCAAACAACACTTGCTCCTCTAAAATAAAATAAAAAGAGGTGAAGCAAAGGCCATAAGAAAGTGAAAGCATTGTCCATGCTCGTCTATTAAGTAAACGGCCAAATGCCTCAAAATTATTTATTTCATCCTCAACATCTATCGAACTTAGATAAAGCTTCATAATACTAAATCCTTTCCACCCTTACACTTAGGTATAATATTAATTTATAAAATACTGCTAACTATAGTATCTATCTAGATATAGAACCTGTCAAAATTTGAGCATATGTACTAGGTAAGTGCAACTGAAGGAAATTAAAACTTTGAATAGATGGGAGAAACTGTCGGAGAAAATATTTACAACTTGTACAAAAATCCATTTCTGCTCCAAAACCATAAAGGTGGGTGCATTTCAATTGGAGCTATACCACTTCCCCCTAGAAGAACTCTCCATTTTTTGGATATTTCTTCTTTGGTAAGAAAATCAACTTCTTCCTGAGTTATAACTCCTAACTTAACCGAACATTGGGTTATGTGGGTATCAGAAGCGATATCAATCCATTCCCTATTTTTAAATTTAACTTTTTTGTAACTTAACTGCCGGGGAAAAGTGGGGTTTTGGCAGTGAAAATAAATAATCTCGAATTTTATTTTTTATGTCTCTTTCGATCATCTCCATGCTTATTATTATATAACTATATTAAGCCCTGCAAGGCGGTTTAGCTACAATTTTACACGACCCAATCAAGACGCGACTTGAGCACCAGTAAATACTACTGTGAGTTGTACAAATAGACCTCGAGCTTTTTAAGTGCGACGCGACGCATAGAAGTATTTTTCTGTTCCTCGATGTCCATTTCACCCCATGTTTTAGTATGCCCTTCCGGTATGAAGATCGGATCCCAGCCGAATCCTTGTTTGACCAAATGCGCCCAAAAAATAGACCTTGCGATTGGTTTTTTAAAACAACATCCTTCATTGTTTAAACGCTCTCATCAGATAGATTTTCGAATATTTGTACATACTGTCATCATTTTGAGGGAGCTTGACCTCTTCGCAAGTAATGAGAAATTTCTGCTCTTCAAGTAACTCTCGCAAAAGAGTGGAGGATTGATTAAGTCCGTTCCATGTGTATGCGGGAAGCACATTATTTTTATTTTCGCCATTCGTGTTTATATGAAGAAGTGTTCCTCCTGGTTTCAGTATTCGTTTAATATTTGCTATTGTATCTCGCAACTCTTTTTCGTTCTTCAAACACTCTAGAGAATAGAGCGAGATAACAGTATCAAAGAACCAATCATCAAATGGAAGTGCCTTAACCATATCCGCTTGAGAAACAGATTTTATTTTCGAAACCTGTGTGGAGATATAATCTTCTGGCAATGCGCCTACTCTAGACTCGACAAAACTCTTATACCCTTCGAAATCCCCGGCCCATTCGTGGATCGTAGAAATCTTTTTATTCACAAAATCTATACTCTCCTGAGGCAAATCGATTGCATAAAGTTCGGTCATTGCAGGCATAAAAATAGTCCACAACTGTGGTACTGGTCCGCATCCACAGTCCAACACTCTTCCTTTTGCCTGATCAATTAAAAATCCACCAGTCGCCTCCATTTCTGCATCCACTTCCCCGTAAGCATAGAGATTATAATACTTATCAATATACTCGTATTTATTCATGGGGATATTATAGCTCCTTCTTCTCAGTTGGGGGTTCGTTATTTTTATTTTGAGATTTAATTAAATGTTCAAGAATCTTATGGTCTCTCAAATCTTTAATTGATAATTTTTCTATATCTCTATAGATAAAAATAAAAGATAATATAAAAGATAATAAAATAGAAATATCCCAAACAGTTCCAGATGGTATATACCTAGTCAAAACATTTCCAAAAATACCACCTATCACACCCATAAAACACCCCAAAAAAGTCATATAGAAACCAAACCTTACCTGCCATATATTATCTACAGCTCCACGAAGACCAACCTCCTCAACATCAAAAAGATGAAAATATATTTCAACAGCTTTATTTTTTTGCTCTTCAGAAATAGACTCCCAAATCTCGGGATTAGACGAACTTAATCTTTTTACTATATTTTTCTTAGTTTCTTGTATTTCTTTTTCTTCTTTGGTCATTTTTTATTAATAGTTTAATTTGAAAAACTATCTCGTTTTTTTCTCCAAAAAGTATTCCTTACTTATATATTCAATAAGAAGATCGTAAAATAGTTTTCTTTGTGTATATCCTGATTCTCCATTCAATATCGCAATATTTCTAAAACCAAAATCGTCTATTTTTAATGAATAATTATTCCATTTTTTTATCTCTTCTAAATCCTTAAAATTACTTCCAAGTATTTTTTCAACAAAATATTTAGAAAAAATATAATGTCTTTCATTTTTATTACTCCCCAATCTACTATTATCCCGTATCTCTTTTATAATATTTATTAAATTATCAGGGCCATCAGAAACAGAAGAGAGTATTCCTATAGAAAAATTGATAAATTGTAATACAACCAAAGACTCATTATTAGAAGTATTACCTTTATAATAAGACCCTTCTTTTATAAGTTGCTTATCAAATTTATTAAATTTCAAAAGTTGTCTAAGATTAAGCTTTTCTTTTGTTTTTAATAGTAACCACTCTTTTAATATGCCACTCAAAAATATTTTTGAGTATCCATCATCACTCATTGCATTAGTTAGTGTTTTATCTTCTAACCGCATTTTAGAAATCAAAACATCTACGTAATTAGAAATTATTTTTTCATTATTAAAGTCATAAGTTTTAATGCTAAAAAACTTATTAAAATACCCATCAAAATTAGTATTTGAGCCATACTTGTGGTAAAAAATACTTTCAATATTTTGACGATCACCTATTAAAACTATTTTATCAAAACCAAATTTATTAGGATTTTCCTCGTTAGTTTCTAAATCAAATTGTACAGAAAAAGTATTTAATATTCTAAATATGTGTTCTGGATCAATACGATCTAAATCATCAAGCACTAAAACACTTTTTTTATCTACTTTTTGTTCTATTATTTTTTCTTTTAAAAGTTCGCTAAAGTAACTAGTTTCTGATATTTTTTTAGAACGTGATTTATTAAGAAACTTTTCAATAAATCCTTTTTCTCCAGATTCAAGTTCTTTTTTAAATTTTTGAAATTTTTCAAACAAATCAGTTATATCTTCAACCCGCCTTCCAAGTCTTGTTAAAGGAGCAAGTATTGGGTTATAAAATGCTGTAATGTCAAACATGGTGGAAATTCCTCTACTAAGTACTTTTGGAATACTAAAATTCGTTTTTACCCACACATAAAAAAGAGTTGTTAAATCTCCAATGTTTTCTACTTTGTTTTCATTAAATAAATTTTTATTTTTTTTAGTCAATTCAACTAAAAGATCATATTGTAAAAGCTCAATTATGTCTTCGCTTGAGTTAATCTGATAATAAACTGGAAATAAATGGAATACTTCATATTTATTTTGTTGTTCCTTAAAAAACTTATTCAAGAAATAAGTTTTTCCAATACCAAACTTTCCAGAAACAAATATTCTTTTATTTTCATCAACTTCAATATGTTCCGCAAAATCACTAAATAAATCTTTAGTTGGAATTTCAAAAAATTCTCTTTTTTGTTCTTCTTTTAATTCTTTGTTTTCATCCATAAATAAATCTTTTATTCTTCACCTTTTTCCATTCTTTGTCGGCGTTCATCAAGTGTCTCTCCGTCATACATCCAATAATCTGTACCAGCTACACCATAATCATATCCAAGTATTTTTTGGGCTGAAATGGACAGCCTAGTCTGCTCTCCATTTAATTCAATAAAACGACTATCTACGACTTTCGCTTTTACATTTTCATCACGACTAAACACAATTTCCGAACCAGGAAGAATACCAACCATATCAAATCTAAATGGCGGTCTCCGTTTTCGAGCTTCATCTAACGCTTCTTGATCTTCTCTATCCTCCACTATATCTCTTTTCGGAGTTATGTTTTCTATTTCGGCTAATTTCAAAGCAGCAACCACCCTTTCTGGAGCTATTTGAAAAAACTCTCTTCTGGGATTTATCCGATTATTATCAAAAGCATCGTGTAATTGATGTTCGACAAAATGAGAATCTTTTACAACACAAGCATAGAAACAGGTGAAGGGTAGCGGGACACTAGTTGATCCACTTAGCTCTTTTATTCTTTGTTCTAAATTAGTTGAGGTTTTGCCAATTTTTACATACCCCAGCATTGCTTCGTTTGTGAGAATATAAATTATTTCGTTCATAATTTTAATTAGGATTAGAAAGGTTAACTCCTGAAATCATATAAATAAGATAGATAATAAGCAAAAAAATTAAACTTCCAATAGCAACCGCGAATGTCTGATTATTCGTAATTTTTTCAAGTAAATTAGGGGTTTTAGTTGGTAATACTTTTTTTGAAATATGTTTTCCTCCAATTATCGTCGTCTTATTTCCCGTGTTTTTAATTCCTATATCAAAACCCTCAGTATCAACATCTTCAAAATAAGTACCTTCTCCTTCATTTATTATTCCAATTTGTTGATAAGAATGATCTTTTTCAAAATCTTTTTTGCTTAATCCTTTAACTATTTTCAAACCCTCTAAATATAAATTTTGATCAGTAAGCTGAACGTCTTTACCAGAAATTAAGTTTGTAGTTCTCCAATATTCCAATAGAGCTTCAATTAGCCTCGCTGTTAATTCATTAGATTCCTTTTTCCAGAAGGTTCGCAATCTATTAGCTTTTGAAGTCCCATCTTTCGAATACTCATCTGTATATACATCAACTCCAGTACTTTCTAAAATAAAATCACCAAAAGTTCGATCAGAAAAATTACAAACATAACCCTTATTCATATTAAATATTTTCTCTAATTTTATTTTATCAATATGTTTTAAAGATGACATTAAAACGTTAATTAGTTTCTACACTATTTTTAATAAAGTCTATTTTATACTGTCTATTTCTGGTTAGATCTAAATGTGTTCCGGAATAAACCCAACCAAACAATTCAGCCTTAAAACTTGTAAGTTCTTTAGAATTAAATAAAACAACAATTAAATTATCTTTTGGATCTGGGAAAATTATATTTTCACAACCCATTTCTTTTAGTTTTTCTTCTACTATTTTTATTAGTTGATCTTGAGTTAAATTTTTCATGGTTAATTTATATAAATAATTTCCTCACGATTTAAATGCTTAGGAATTTCCTTGTGAATAATTGTTTGTACAATCCCATATTCTAAAGCTTTTTGAGCGGTTATTGTAGTACCTATATTCATCATATGCTGAATCTTTTGTAAAGGTAAATTTGAATTTTCTGAAATAAAATAGGCGATTCTAGTATTATGAGTTTTAGTTGCTGTTAATTGGTCATTGAGACCCTTTTCGTCAAAATTGCCACTAGTAGATGCTCCATGCATATAGAATTTTGCATAAGACTCTGAAGTTCTTTCTGGAGCAGATAAATAAATAATATTAGCAATTGAATCAATATGATTAGTTGAATGTATTGATATTGGTATTTTTGAATTTTGAATAATTGTTGCGATCAAAAAACCTTCATATATATTGCCACCCAGGGATGAGAAGAAAATAAAAATTTTACTAGCACCCGCCTGTTCAGCTTTTTTAATCGAATCTACTAATCTTTGACTTGCCGACTGGTCGATTACTCCTTCAAAAATTATATAAAAATCCATAATTATTTATTGTATCTGCTGGCACTATTTTTTGTGACACCGTCTTGTGGCCACTATCTTGTAGCCTCCGCTTCGCTTCGGCCACTGCGAAAACTTGCGACTTGTACCCGCCGCCTACTGGCGCTGGGCACTGCACAAAGCTCGCTTGTAGCCTACACTTCGTTTCGGCCACTGCGCAAAAGGCCATTTTTATGAAGATAGAATTGGGCTTTTGCTTGCTGCGGGACTTGGTATCCTTCGTCCTAGATTTTGAACTATATAAATATCTTGCATTTTACACTTAAAGTTATTGTTATATTACACCTTTTTTGACTTCGGACTACCCTTTCGACCAGACAGAAAATCCTTCGCTAAAACTACGGGAATAAGTCGTTTATAAGCAAACGATTTACCGGAACCAGTTTTTAAATATTGCTCAAAATTCCTTGCTTCACTTTCGGTACTAAACCCAGAATACCAAACCAGTTTCCACGGCATATATGGTTTGGTTGAAAAGACTCTACCTGAATTATGTAACTTTAATCTTTTTTGTAAATCGTTTGCTGACCCAAAATAAAATTTGTGACTTTTTTCACTAAATAAAATATATGTATAAAACATACTATGTAATTCTATATCGGACTGATCATGCCTTTATTTAAAGCTGGCACGCCATTCCGTAGCTTTAGCGAAGGATGGCTGCGGGACTTGGAGTCGAACCAAAATTAATGGCTTCAAAGGCCACTGTCCTACCGTTAGACGATCCCGCAAATGTAAAACTCACAGCTTCAATATTAGCCCATTTTAAGCTTATAAATCAAATTACACATATATTGAAAAACTGTCGTAATTTATGTAGAATTACGACAGTTTTTCACACTAACAAATATAGGGAGAAGAGTTATGGAAACCATCGTTTACACAGTTATTTCTGCTGCCCTGTTCGTCGGGTTGATGAATAGATTAGGCGGAAAAAAACACCTTTTCGGAAACAAGATTCGGGAAACCCTAAAAGCTCTCAGAAGCTAAGTTACATAAAAAAGCCGTCCAATTGGACGGCTTTAATTATTATTAATAGTTGCACAACACTGACCCTCTCTAAAACCCATACTTTCTGCATACTGAAAAATTAAGGTTAAATATATTTCCAACTTCACCCTAACCTTGGGATCCAAAGAAGTAAAAAAATCATCAAAAGACTCAACCAGTTCCCCCTCTTTAGTATCAGCTCCAAAAGCTTTTTTATCTAAAACATCAACAATTTCTGCTTGGGGTTCTTCTGGTGGAGTATTGGCTAAAAGTTCTAATTTCATTTTTTCCATATCTAATCCTTCTAAAAATTTTATATGGAATACCTTCCTTCGGACGTTCCAATATCCAGCAAGACGAGTGGCATATATTCCTCCTTTGGTTATGAACTAATCTAAGTTATATATCCTAAAGTGCTTTCTGTAAATTAATAAAAAGCCACCCAATTGGGTGACTTTATTTATCAACTACACGGGGCTTTCTCTTACAAAACACCCCATTTCGATTCTCCGGCACGTCGTCGCCGTACAGATCGAGAAGAATACAGAGTTCGCCATCCCGTACCACATGATTTGGAAAATTTTTAGCTAACAGTCTTTTCCAAACCTCTTCGTGTTCCGAAACGGTGCCAATCACCGGTAAAGAAACTCGAAGTTCCACGTGAGCCTCTACCTCTGACACCAGAGTTAAGCCCTGAAGAAAGATTGTTAGGTACACATGACGATTTCGTGGTAAGACACAAATAATTCCATTCCTACCTCGAAACTCAATATATTCCTGGACTGCGGAACGCAACTTTAAACTGGTAATAAAACGGAGTTCTTTGTTCAACAAAGTCTCAGCCGTCTTTACCAGAAAAACATACAATTCTTCCGTTACAGGAACTAAACTCGAATGGAATAGGTCGTCCTTTTTCGGCTTAAGAACAGCCATGAAATCCTCCTTTATTAAGGGTTAATTTATTTATATGTACTACCTAAATAATACAATTTTATAAGGTTATAGTCAATATTATCTAAAGACCCAATAGACCAACCACAAAACTAATAATTAAGTCCCCTTTCGGACCATACACTAAAGCCGCACCTAAGGCCCCGGTAAAAGATATAGAAATTAAACCAAGTAAGGCCAACCCCGATAAAACAAAACGATTATTAGCTAAAAGCAAAGGTTGCTTCATAAAACCCAAACCATTTTCTAAAAGTTCTGGTTTTTTGGATATAGCCCGCAAAGATATACGTACCACAAAAAGAAAACTAAAAATTGCAGTAGTAAGTTGTGCAAAAAGTTCGTGTGCCCCAACTATATTATTTTCCACCAATAATTTTTCTTCCGCGATAGAACCAGTTAACAAAGCTATAAAAGCCCCCGCCAAACCAAAAAACAAAATCCAATCTTTAAATAAATTCCAAAAATCTGAGTTTTTTCGTCCCACCATAATAAATTCCAAAATGGAATAAACCACTAATAAGGCAATTGGAAAATGAACAATAAAGGGGTGAAAATCCATATTACTGCGTAGCTAACCTCCCTATCTGAAAACCAGCTAATTCATTTTCTGGACGTACCTGACCTTCGTGCTTATTAGTAAAAGCCTCGGTACCATCCTTACCACAAATGGAAAGTATTTTATCTGCACCACCAGGATGCTGATCTATCCAAACAGTTAAGTTATAAACTCCATCCCGCACCACCGTCCAACAACTAGTAGCATCCTTATGTTTCTCCACTTCAGTTAAAGAATATAAAGCTACCCTTCCAGAATCTTGAACATCCGCCGGCAAATCGGCAGTAGCCGAACTATAGTCGGTTAATTTGGAAGTATTAGAAGAAAATCCAGAAATCCCTAAATAAACTCCGACAGCTATAACTAAAACCACCCCACCAATAAGAAACTTATTCATAATATATTTATTTTAACAAAAAATTATTATTCGTACCTCAACGCTTCAATCGGATTTAAATTGGCAGCTCGACGCGCCGGATAGTAACCAAACACGATTCCAATCATGGCAGATACTCCAAAAGCTAAAAGTGCGGACCCTACCGAAACTTCCGTTTGAATAATATTTAACGAACTAAAACCAAACGATATAAGCCAACCCAAAAATACTCCTATAACTCCACCCAACAAAGTTAAGACAATAGATTCTATTAAAAACTGAAAATTAATATCTCGTCGACGCGCGCCAATTGCCTTGCGTAAACCAATTTCTCGCGTGCGTTCGGTAACGGTGGTTAACATCATATTCATAATGCCAATACCCCCCACCAAAAGAGAGATGCCGGCCACTGCTCCCAAAAGAATAGTTAGGGTTTGAGTAATGGTAGAAGCCGTCGCCACAATATCCGCCTGATTCATAATATTAAAATCCGCATTTTGAGGATCGGAAATATTATGAGTTTGTAATAAGGTAGTAGTTAATTCGGCCTGCAAAGTAACCATAATTTCCGCACTCTCAGCCTGCACACTAATAGTAGAAAAATGATCACTCCCCGCTAAAAACTTTTGAGCGGTGGAAATGGGTACAAAAATAATATCGTCCTGACTACCAAAACCGGTACCACCCTTGGTTTTAGTTACTCCAATAATTTTAAATTCAATTTGTTTAATACGAATAGTTTGACCCACCGGGTCTACCCCTTCGCCAAATAAATTATCACGAGTGGTTGGACCAATCACCGCCACCTTACTCATCCCTCGAATATTTTGATCCGAAATATAAGAACCTAAATCCATCTGCACATTTCGTACCACCGTATAACTAGGCACCGTGCCAATTACGGAAGTATTCGTATTTTTACCTCGTGCAGTTATTTGATAGCGCCCAGATAATTCTTGAGCTACTGCACCAACATTTGGCAAAGCCAATATTGCGTCCACATCATCTTGTACTAAACTGCGGGCCGAACCCAAGCCCTGACTAACCTGCTGACCTACGCCACGTTGTGCTCCCGGATAAACTAGAAGTAAATTAGAGCCAATAGATTGAATGCTGGCCTGAATAGAGCCTTGTGCACCCTGACCAATAGAAACCATGGCAATTACCGAGGCAATACCAATAATTATGCCGAGCATAGTTAAACTAGTCCGGACTTTATTACCCGTTAATGCTTCGTAAGTTTCTTGTAGGGTGTCGCCTAATTTCATATTTAATTATGTAAAACTTTTTGATTGTGATTCTTTCGATCTTCCACTATTAAACCATCACGAATATGAATAATACGTCCCGCATGTTCTGCCACATCTGGTTCGTGTGTAATTAAAACTATGGTGCGATTTAATTCTTTATTTAATTTTTGAAAAGTCCCTAAAACTATTTCTCCTGTTTTAGTATCTAAATTACCAGTAGGTTCATCCGCCAAAATTAAAGTGGGGTTATTAACTAAGGCTCGCGCAATTGCGACCCGTTGAATTTGACCCCCGGACAATTGATTAGAACGATGATGAAAATGATCCTCGTCTAAACCCGCACTCCGTAAAGCTTCTTTGGCTCTTTCTTTGCGTTCGTCGCCATGTACCCCCGCATAAACAAGCGGCAACATGACATTTCGCAAAACCGTAGCCCGCGGTAAAAGATTAAAGGCTTGAAAAACAAAACCAATTTTATCTCGCCGAATATCCGCCAGTTCGTCATCCGACATTTTAGAAACGTCCCGATGATCTAATAAATAATGACCACTGGTCGGAGTGTCCAAGGCTCCCAAAATATGCATCAAGGTAGATTTACCGGAACCGGAAGGGCCCATAATTGCTACAAACTCCCCTTCCTCTATTTTCAAACTAACTCCATCTAAAGCTACCGTGTCTATATCTCCAGTTTTATATATTTTCTTTACATCTCGAACTTCAATCATATTAACGAGGAATACGTACCGCTCCACCAGTGCCGGTTCCACTAGTTCGGCTACCTCCAAATAAACTAGTAGCACTAGGTGCGGTTTGAACAGAAGCAGAAGAAGTAATAGTTTTTGTTACTACTTGATCCCCTTCTTTTAATCCAGACAAAACCTCAGTTTGAGTATCGTTAGATAAACCTGTAGAAATTTCTTGTCGACGAGGAACAGTAGCCGAAACAAAACCTTCTATTGGATTATATCTTTGAGGTACACCTTCTAAGACTTCTACAAAACTTTTCTCTCCCTGAATTTTTATAGAACCAGCGGAAACATACAAAGTGTCTTGTTTAGATTCAGTAGTAATAGAAGCACTCACACTCATACCTGGTTTAATCATAGTGCCATCGGCATTAAAACTTATTTTAACGGTGTAATTAACCACCCCCTGACTAACCGTAGCCAAAGAATCCACACTACTTACCGTGCCGTCTAACTTTAAATCTGGTAGTGCATCAAAAGTTAGAACCGCTTTTTGCCCATTCGCCACCTTGGCTACGTCCACCTCATTTAAAGTAACTTCCGCAATTTTTTGAGCAGTTAATAAACTCGCGATTACCGAGCCACTCGAAACGGAATCTAATTTCTTTACTGTAATAGAAGCCACCGTGCCATCAAAAGGGGCTTTCAAATAGTAGTCGGATAATTTCTCTCGAAGATCTCGTAAAGAATTTTCTTTTTGAGTTACAGAAATTTCCGAAGACCGGACATCTAAAGGATCTGCTCCATTTTTTAAATCCACTAAAGATTCTGTGTTTTCTTGAATAGATCGCTCTGCATTTACAATGGCATCTTTATAAGACTTGATAGAATTTCGAGCATTTAATAAAGCGGTTAAATGAGAATTAACCTGAGAAGTGTAATTATTTAAAGCGGTTAAATCGGCAGTGGACTCGGAATTAGGTTTAATATTCCGCTTAGTCATTTCATCACTATAAAACTGAATTAAGTTATTGCCACTTTTAACCGTCTCGGCCACCAATTTCCCCATTTCATAAGTACTTTCGATTATCTCTTCTACTTTCTCTGTCGAAGAAAAGCGACTAGTAGATTTATAATCTGCAAAAGATTTATCGTAGGCAATCCGCGCCGCCGCATAATCATCAGCTAAATCTTTTTTATATTGTTCCGCTAATAAATAATTGTAGGTACCTGCCGCTCCAGTATAAAAATCAACACCCCACTGACCACCCAAAGCGGAATTACTAGAAAAAAATGTTTCCTGTAACCCAGTCATTACAGTTGGTAAATCTAAAAAAGCATCCGAAACCGAATTAAAACCATCTTCATAAGACTTGTTTAAATCACTCTCTGCATTAGTTTTATTCTCTTTGGCCTTAGCTAAAGAATTTTCTGCCTGAATTAAACTTAATTGATCCGGCGGTTGTTTTAATTTTTCTAAAGATAATTTAGCACTTTCTAAAGAAGCCTCCGCATCCCGAATAGATTTTAAAGCATCCCGAGTATCCAACTGCATAATTAAGGTCCCCGCCTTAACCTGAGCCCCCTCTGTGACTGGAATCGATACCACGTCTCCAGAGGCCTTAGCCTTTAAATCTAATTGATTAGACGCAGAAACCTGACCAGTACCAGTTACCGAAACTAAAATTTCCCCCTTTTTAACTCCTGTCGTCACGTATCTAGTTTCTTCTACGGTTGGAAAAATAATTCCATAAAGTTTATATCCACCAAAAATAACTACCAAAAAAATAACTACCGCCCAAAATTTATGATTCTTAGTCCAATGCCAAATAGAGTGAATTTTATTTTTCATCCCGTTAAAAAACCGAAATATTAGTTTTAGCGACTAGTTTAAAATCTAATGGATATTTTGTATTGTGTTTGTTCATTTTTGAGATTATTGGTTTTCTAACGGGATTCATAAATATTATTTATTTTCTGGAATTGGGGGCATTACCCGAATTAACTTAGCTTCCACCCGACCCTCTTCATTTGGCGCACCTACTACTACCACTATGTCATCCAATTTTAAATCACTAATTTTTAAATCATCTCTAAACTGACGAACAATTGTACTGGAGGTAATACTTATTAATTTTTCCGAACCATCTGGAGATTGGACTACCAAAGTTGGTAAATCTAAATTAATTATTTTTCCTATTGCTCCATGTGCTTCAAAAAATGGTTGAGGACCCAAATCTCTTGGCATCATGCCAGATTTTGGACCATTAAAACTGCGATGGTACTCCTCTCCTAAACGATAAGAAAAAGATGCCTTCTTATAACCCACCACCACCCCCAGTTGAAACACGAAAACAAAAAATAAAAAACCACCTACTAAATAAACCGCGGTCTTCCAACCCTTAAAACTGAGCTGACTTAAGAAATTTTTTATATTTATCATATTTTATTTTTAACGAAATACTGGACGAAAAGATCCGCGAACCGACAAAATTAAAACCAAACCACACACCAAGGAACTAAGTAGTCCCCACACCGGCATAGATTCTAAAAGTAAAATTCCGAAGTCCGGTGCCATAGCTAAAATTTCTTTGGTGTCGGAAAAAAACATATTTAAATAGTTTCCAAATCCCGAAGTTGCTAACTCAGTCAATAACTGATTAATAGAAAACCAAAATCCAACCAAAGAGAGGGCTCCAAGGCCTCGCTTAATAACTAGCTTTCTAGTTTCATACCGACGAACTTGTAAAACGATTTTAGCCCCTAAATCTATAGGTGGCTCTTTAAAATCTAAATTGTAGAAAGGATTATTTACCATATCTCTTTAAGAATACGACTAAATCCCCTCATTTGGTGCATGTTCCCCTAGTCTTTCTCTTAGCTTCCTTTAAACTCTTAAATGGCGGCTTTTTACAGTGTTTAAGGGTTGTTTCAGGGCCTTGGAGATCTCTTCAAAGGTTAATTCTTCGGTGTAATGTAAAAGTAAAATCTCCCTATCTGGTGGAGCCAAAGATAACATAGTTTGTTCCACTTTTTCCTTAGTTTCTAAACGACCAAATAACTCTTCTAAGGAGGGGTTAGAGTCCACTATACTCTCCGCCAATTTCCCATCTTCTTGTTCTAAGTCCGAAAAAGAATAAGCCTTTTTCTTTTTTAAGTAGTCCAGTGCAGAATTTCGAGCAATAGAAAACAACCAGGTTTTAAACTTAAACTCGGATTTAAACTGACTACTATTTTTCCAAACCTTAAAAAATGTTTCTTGAGCTATATCCTCCGCAGCTGCTTTCTCTTGTAGATAGTTAATTAAAAAGCCATATACCGAACGTAAATTACGCCGCATTAATTCCTCAAAAGCAAGGGAATTTCTATCCTCTATTACCATTTCCATTAACCTTTCGTCGGAAAATACAGATAAATCCATAAAAACTAACTCAGTATAGTCTCAATATTGATATAATCTACTATTTATAAAATTTGCCCCAAAAGATGTAGAAAACTCACAATTAATACTCCGAAATATATTTATAGGTTTTTTCTCCTACCTCTTTCATAAATTTGTTAATCTCTTCTTCCTCTCCAGGTGATCTATCACCCTGAACCGCTGCCGTTATTAAATAAGGCCGATTATACACATACACAATACCCGAATCTAAATATGCACCTTTAGTATTATCAATACCAAATTTATGACTATAAATAATTCCCTCTGGTATTCCACTACCTATAAAATTATCAAATTTAGCCTGAGCCAAAAAATCTAAAATAATTTCTGAATTTTCTCTATTTAAAAAACTAGAGGTGTATAAAGAACGAAAAAGACGAGAATACTCTTTAGCACTAACCAACCCATCTTCTGTAAATAGTTCATCCAATCCAAGTTCGGAAACAATTCTATCCAATTCTTTATTACTAACACTTCTCAGAAAAATACGATAAGCAGTATTATCCGAATAAACTAACATATTTCGCAACAAATCGTTCAATTTAAAATTAAAACCAATTGGGCTATTAAATAAGGTTCCATAATTAGGATCCTTATCTTGTTCTAAAAGCTGAAATTCTCGATCGAAAGACCAAGCTCCTTCTTCTATTTTCTTTACTACTGCCATTGCCATTGGCACCTTAGGAAAGGAGGCTGGCCAAACTTTTATATCTTGATTAATAGCAATATTCGCACCTGTATTTAAAAATTCAAAATATAAAGAAATATTTTTTGATTTTTGTTCTGTCACCAACTTTCGCAACTCTACACGTAAGGGTTGTAAGTTAATGATAAAATTATCTTGAGAAATAAAACTACGGGAAGGATCTATTAAGGGGAAATTATTTTTAAAATTAACTATTGAATTATCTCGAATTCCAAAAAACCACCCCGCAAATAGTAGGTTAATAATTAACATAAAAAAGAAGGCACCCTTCCAATTCTTTAATTTATCCACAAAGATAAGTATACCAACCTAAACTATTAAAAGTTGTAGAATTAAACCATGAACGAAGATAAACAAATTCACATTCCCGAACCAAAAATAGCTAAGTTTTTATTTACCGATACTCGCTTTGCTTGGTTCTGGCTCTTAGTACGTCTCTATATAGGTTATGAGTGGTTAGTAGCTGGCATCGGGAAAGCTACTAGTCCGGTTTGGACCGGCTCCCAAGCCGGCACCGCTATTAAGGGTTTTTTATTGGGCTCTTTAGAAAAGACCTCTGGAGCTCATCCAGATGTTTCCTCTTGGTATGCCTTCTTTGTAGAAAACTTAGCTCTACCCCATCCGGTTCTTTTCTCTTACTTAATAACCTATGGAGAAATTGCAGTCGGTGTGGCCTTAATTTTAGGTATTTTTGTAGGTATTAGTGCTTTCTTTGGTAGTTTTATGAATATGAATTTCTTAATGGCTGGCGCGGTTAGCTCCAACCCAATTTTATTATTCTTACAATTATTCTTAATTTTAGCTTGGCGCACCGCTGGCTGGATTGGTCTGGATCATTTCATTTTAAAAGCACTAGGGGCCAAACATAAGGGACTTTTGCCTAAAGACTAAGTGACTAAAGAAAGGGAACAAAAACTAAAATTAGTAGCGAAACAACGACAAAAAAATATTGCCGTTATTTTAGAGGACCTACACGACCCCCATAATGCGGCCGCTATTTTACGCACCTGTGATGCTTTTGGCGTCCAAGACGTGCGATTTATTTTTGAACAAGAAAAACCTTATAACCCACGTCGCGTTGGTAAGATTAGTTCCTCCTCTGCTAATAAATGGTTAACTATTAAAACTTATAAATCTACCGCCGAGGCTCTCTTAGAACTTAAAAAAGAGAAATTCAAAAATGCCGAAACCCTATTAAATTCCGAAAGTGTAACCTTAAGCAAAATTAAATTTCCGGAAAAGGTTGCTCTCTGGTTAGGTAACGAAAATCGTGGTTTATCCCCACTCGCTCAAAACTCCGCAGACCTAAAAATAAAAATTCCCATGCGAGGCTTAGTCCAAAGTCTGAACGTATCCGTAACTGCCGCTATTTTAATTTATGAAATTACTAGACAACGAGAACAGGAACCCCAACTAATCTCTAAGCAAGATCAAAAAAACCTTCTAGAAACATGGCAAAACAAATAAAGCGTTGCCCGTGGGTCAGCCAAAATTCCCTATATGAAAAATACCACGATGAAGAGTGGGGTGTGCCAGTCTATAACGACCAAAAAATATTTGAATTTTTAGTCTTAGAAAGTGCTCAAGCGGGCTTGAGCTGGCTAACCATTTTAAAAAAGCGAGAAAACTATCGAGAAGCTTTTGCTAATTTTAATCCTCAAAAAGTGGCTAAATTCACTACTCGCGACTTTAATCGCTTAATAAAAAATGCGGGAATTATTCGTAATAAACTTAAAATAAAAGCGGCGATTAATAACGCTAAATTATTTTTAGAAATTCAAAAAGAGTTCGGTAGTTTTTCTGCATACATGTGGAGTTTTGTGAATAACAAAATAATTTATCACAAAATAAAAAAGACCACCGACTATCCAGTAAAAATTAAGGAAGCGGAAGATTGGGCTAAAGACTTAAAAAAGCGCGGTTTTAAATTTTTGGGACCCACCATCGTATATGCTCACATGCAAGCGGTGGGAATGGTTAATGACCACAGCACAAATTGCTTCCGCGACCACACAACTGAACGCGCGACTGAGCGGGAGCGAAGAAGTACTTGAGTCAGCAGACGAAAGTGAATAAGCGAATAGTCTAAGTGGTATACTTTTATTAGTTGTTCTAACAAAATAATAATCTTTCTGGAGGTCTACATGTTTCAACGTTCCCTAGCTTTAGCGAATGGAGTATTTTCGGGCCACAAGATTCATAAAACGGTTAAAAATTGTTTCAACCCGAAAAAAGTGAAGGGAGAGGAAAAGAAACAAAAAGTCACCATCAATAAATTGCATTTGTATAAAATGAGATCTCAATCTAGTAAGTAATGAGAACCCAAAACCACCGCTAATAGCGATGGTTTTTATAAATATTTTTGGTTTTGGCCATACCACACCCTACTGGGTTTTGGTACTTCCTCACTCACGTTCGGTCGCTACTACTCTCACACTTATATTTCTATAGTTTCTAAACTTTCTCCTGCCCCACAAAAGTCACACGAAGCACAACCCTTAGATCCATAATCTTCACCGAAATATTTTAAAAGCATTCGCCGACGACAATGCGGAGCCGTACAAAAAGTTACCAAAGTTTCTAATTGTCTACGCGCTACTGCCGCCCGATGTGGGTTAATGGTTTTATTAATAAAAAATTCGTGTTTTTGAATATCTCCATAACTAAAATACAAAATACAATCAGCTGGCTTACCGTCTCGCCCAGCTCGGCCAGTTTCTTGATAATAAGATTCTATATTTCTCGGTAAATCATAGTGAATCACGAAACGAATATCGGGCTTATCAATACCCATACCAAAAGCGATGGTCGCCGTAGCTACTCGCACTTCCCCACTCATAAACAGCTCCTGAGCCTTATGACGCTCTTTAACTGGCAAACCCGCATGATACGCAATAGCCGGCACCCCATCCGAGGTTAAATGCTCCGCAAATTTTTCTGCTGCCGCCCGACTATGACAATACACAATCCCCGTATAGTCCGGATGATCTTCTAAATAGGCCAAGGTTTGTTCGTAAGAACGATTTTTAGGGCGAATTAAATAAGTTAAATTAGGTCTATTAAAACTACCCACAAAAACTGCGTGGTTTTTAAACTGCAATTGAAACTCAATATCCTGCCGAACTTTTTGAGTCGCGGTAGCAGTTAAAGCAATAAATGGGACGTTAGGAAAAAGTTCCCGCAAGATACCTAACTTGCGATATTCCGGACGAAAATCATGTCCCCAGTCCGATATACAATGAGCTTCATCTATTGCAATCAAATTTACTGGCAAGCCAGTTACAAATTCTTTAAAACCATCTTTTTTCAAACGCTCTGGAGCAATATATAAAATTTTTATTTCTCCTAAGGCTAATCGATTTTGAATCTCTCGAGTTTCTTTTATACCTTGGGTGCTATTTAAATAAGCCGCCGGAATATCCCGACCAATCAGTCCCACCACTTGGTCTTTCATTAAAGCAATAAGGGGCGAGATAACCAAAGTAATCCCCGGCCGCATAACTGCTGGTAATTGAAAACATAAAGATTTACCCGCTCCCGTTGGAAGCAGGGCTAAAACATCCCTACCCTTTAAAACTTCTTCGATTATTTCCTCTTGTAGAGGGCGAAAAGAAGAAAAGCCAAAATGCTGTTTGAGTGCTTCGCGAACCGCACTCATCTTAAAGACGGATATAACGACGAATAGCGATTAAGCTGGAAATTATTCCAGTACCCGCACAGAAAAGTAATTGATAGAAAAACAAAGTGAAAAAGGAATCCTTAAAGTAAGCATTCAAATTCATCTCTGGAATTAGATTTAAAATATAAGGCGAAAGAAAATTAACAATTGGAATAAGGGCTACAAAACTAATAACCGCGGCGGTTAAACCATATAAAACTCCCTCCACTATATAAGGACCCTGAATAAATTTATTAGAAGCACCTACCAAACGCATAATTCCAATCTGATCACTATTAGAGAAAATAGCCAAACGAATGGTATTAAAAGTCACCATCAAAGCTAAGAAGGTTAGGAAAATGGTTAAAGTAATACCCGAATTTTTAAGAGTTTCTACCAAATTAATTAATCGATCAATTACTACCTTATTTTGAGCGTAGGTAACTTTTTCTATCTTGTCTTTTAAAGATTGTCCCTCTAGGTAACTCGCAATACTACTATAATCACTCGGATCCTGAGCTTTAATGTTTAAAGAAGCTAATAAAGGATTTTCATCCAATTCATTTAATGCCGAGGTCACCGTCTCTTCGTCTGCGTGACGCGCCTTAAATTCCTCTAAAGCTTTTTCCCGAGAAATATATTCCACTGCGGCTACCTCCGACAAACCATCTAAAGATTTTTTTACACTTAAAATCGTGTCCTCTGCTACATTACTTTTAAAATAGACGCTAATGTCAATTTTTTCCTGAATAGAACCAATTGCACTCTTCCCCACTACGTTAAAAATTAAGAGACCCTCAAATACCACGGCCGCCAAAATCATGATGCTAATAGTAGATACCGAAAGCCAACCATTTCTTAAAAAGGCTTGTAATCCATATTTGACCACCCGGGAGATAGTTACCATCATTTTGTTTATTTTAACCTATTAAGAAGCGTCCATTGGCTTCGTCCTTTATCACCTCTCCATTTTCCAAAGTTATTACTCGTTGGCCCAAGGTATTCACAATTTCTTTATCGTGAGTAGCTAAAATTACCGTGCTACCAAGTTCATTAATTTTAGTTAAAAGCTTTACTACTTCCCAAGTATTTACTGGATCCAGGTTTCCAGTTGGCTCGTCCGCAATAATTACATCTGGTCGATTAATCATAGCGCGCGCAATCGCTACCCGTTGACGCTCTCCACCAGACAACTGTTCTGGAAAACTTTTACCCTTGTCGTGCAAACCTACCATTTCTAAAACTTGAGGCACAAATTCCTCAATCTCTTTTTGAGGGCGACCCGCCACTTCCAATGCAAAAGCTACATTTTCAAAAACAGTTTTCTTTTGTAATAATCTAAAATCTTGGAAAATAACTCCCATGTGCCGACGGAATTCTGGAAATTCTTTAGGCGTTAATTTATTTACCTCATACGGACCAAAAAATACCTGCCCCTTAGTTGGTTTTTCTTCTCCAATTAAAATTTTTACCACTGTAGACTTACCCGCTCCAGACCGACCCACAATCGACACAAACTCCCCCGGTTGGATTTTAAAACTTACCTTGTCCAAAGCGGTAAGTTTATTGTGGCTATAGGTCTTCGTGACGTTCTGAAAAATAATCATTCTGGCAATAAAAAAGCGCTTTTAACGCTTGTAGACCAATTATACCAAAAAATTTTAATTTCTAACACTAAATAAATCGGGCTCGAAACAGGCTAGAAGACTTGGCCCGTCGGCCCGGAGACAGCTTGATGAGGGTCCGATTTATTTAGGTAATTATTTAAGCACATCCAAATCTCCCGCCAAAACTTTATCTACTGCCGAATATTTTTGACCAGTTTTATGATCCTTCACTTGTTGGTATGGATGCAAAACATAAGACCGAATTTCGTGACCCCACTCTGGCGCCACCTTAGTCCGTAACCCATCCAAAGAGGCGGCGTGTTTTTCTTCCATTACTTGAATCAATCTAGATTTCAAAAGAGCTAAAGCTTTCTCCCGATTCGCCGCTTGGGATCGCTCCGCCCGCGAACTAGCCACGAGTCCAGTTGGCAAATGAACAATGCGCACCGCTGTTTCCACCTTGTTTACATTTTGACCGCCCGGCCCACCAGCGCGCGAAAAATCTACTTTCAAATCCCGTTCCGGAATTTGTAATTTATTCGCTTCCACCGCCGGCAACTCCGGTAGCACTTCTACCAAAGCAAAAGAGGTGTGCCGTAATTTTTTAGAATCAAATGGCGAAATACGCACCAAGCGATGCACGCCGGATTCACTTTTTAATCTTTCGTAACTTCCTTCCCCGCGAATTTCTAAAATATTGTCGTCCACTAAGGCGCGTTTCCACCCGCGTTTGTCCGCAAACTTGGCATACATATTGAGAAGCATCTGTGCCCAATCCTTAGCATCATCCCCACCCGCGCCGGGCAAAATAGAAACTGTCGTAACTTTAGAATTAATCATATTTTTTATGCTTATTGGAAAAATCAATTTTACTAACTTCATGACCAAGATGTTTAAAAAACTCTTGCTTTATATCTACAGTTCCTAAAGATTTATGAAACTTAAGTGGAGAAATAAAATCTCCAACAGTCGAACTAGAAGTCTTTTGTAAATTCAAAAAATCCTTAGACAAGAATTCTGAAACCGTATATCCCATTTTGGGATTTTCAGAAATCTGACCGTCTTTTTCAAAGACTATTATTTCATTAAATGGCTGTACAACCGATTCAAGACCATTAGGAAGGTTAGCGGTTTTTAACCTTAAAGAAAGGTGCGACGGAGATAAATAATAAAAAGAATCTGTTTTATCATCAAAGCCACCATCTCCCGTCCTAAACACATCATTCCAAAAATCAGAATTATTTAATTCAGACACCAAATTATCCAAGACACCCCTAGAGGTTTCTTTCCCATGCCTACTAACAAATAACTTGAGAAATTCGGACACCTCTAAAAGCTTAGAGATTTCTTCTCTGTTTACTACTTTTTGTTCAAAAGAGGTATTTTCAATTAGTTCTAGGGCGGCCGCTTTTCTTTTCTTTAGTCCTTCAAAAACGGAATTAAAACCTCCTCCGCCTTCTTGGGGGTTTTTAATTATGTTTCCAAAGCCAGAATCAGAGAATTTTTCCATTTTGGAGCCGAAGGCGGGAATCGAACCCACATCTCTACTTTACGAAAGTAGTGTTCTACCACTGAACTAATTCGGCTTATTAGAAACAAACAAACGACCCTCTCTTGCTCTTTTACTAACAACTCTTCCTTTTCTACCATTCCCCCTGTTTAGTCCGGCATATGTAGGACTTAGTGAATCACAATTCGGACAAACTAGACGTAAATTAGCTTCAATATTGTTTCGCCAATTTCCATCTATATGGTCCGCAACCAAAGGAACTTTACCAGTTTTTGGATTTATTTTCGACCAACCACACAAACAACATTTGTCTTTAAACTTTTCTCTTAAATAACGCTTAATGTGGCCAGATACTATGCCCAAACCCTGTAAACCATTTTCTTTTCCTTCTTTCCATTTATTTATATATATCCGGTATTGGTATTCCAACTGACAAGAATTACTACAATATTTATAACCTGCGCGAGATGTTTCTTTTCCACAAAGAAAACACCCAGTCCTAGGTTTTTTAGGATTCGACATGTGTTTATTATACCACCAACTAACTACCTAAACTAATATGAATATAGGTCACGGGTTAATTTAAAAGAACAAAAAAGCCTGCTAATTCTAAGTTATGTTGACAAAACAGGCAAATATTCCATAGAATATAGGAGGTAAGTTAAGTAGTAGCGCTCCGTTTATACGGAGTGAGGAAAGTCCGGACACTCAGTCCTTTAATGGATGAAAGGTAGCGGGTAATTCCCGTCCGCCGTAAGGCGAGAGGTGCGAGCAGTGACGTCCTGAGGCCAAAGCCAAAGGAGAACCCAATCCCAAGCTAGTTGGTTCAATTCCGCGATAGGGATAAAAAGCGGAGGTGAAACGGCCAAACCCTTATCCGAGTGCAAGACCGTATTTGTTTGACTTCAGTCAGACATTTGAGTCGCTCGAGCTTAAAAGTAATTTTAGGCCCAGACGAATTACTACTAGATATTCCCTTAAAAGAATATTACAGAATCCGGCTTATCGACGTACCAGCAAAAATCCACCGCAAGGTGGATTTTGTCTATTTAGTTTATATACAAATATGTATGTGTATATTTATGAATCTATATTTTTAAAATACCAAATTACTCAAAATTGTACCATATGGTACAATTTTGAGTAATTTAAGTTTTTGTATTTTTTATTTAATAAACTTTAAAATATAAAAATCCCGCTTAATAGGCGGGATTATTTACTAACAATTTTTTATTTCTCGCAATTATCTTCGGTGCCTTCAGCACAATTTTTTCGTGAGTCATGCCGAGCTCATGGCGAATGGAGGCCGCCTCGCCATGGTTGTAATTATCATCATTGAAAGATCGTATGATATTTACATATCGCACAATCTTTTTTTCTCTTTCTATATTTCGATTAACCAGAAAAGAAAAAGCGATAATTAAAAAGGCTAAACCAATAAGATTGTACGGAAACAAAGAAGCAACCTGTTCTAAAAACATAAATCCTCCCTATTAGTGAACTGGGAGGATTCTATCTAAACCGAGCCAAAAGTCAAAAGAACAATATTAATACCCTTTTGTGTCTAAAACTTCGTTTACTAATTTGTCCGCACGGGAATTTTCTTCTCGTGGAACATGTTTAAAAGACACAGATTTGAATTTGTTAATTAATGGCTGTGCATCCGCAAACAAAAGTTTTAAATTTTGATCCTTAACCTTATATTCCCCTTTTAATTGTTTGACCACTAACTCGCTATCCATTTTTATTTCTAACTCTGTTTCTTCCGATTTTTTACCAGCTAACTTTAAAGCAGATTTAAGCCCTAAAAGTAAGCCTCGATATTCCGCCACATTATTAGTGGTCTCTCCAATAAACTCCGAAAAATCTTGATTATTTACCACCGCTGCACAAGCTGCTGGTCCGGGATTACCACGCGCGCCACCGTCCGTAAAAATAACAAATTTAGTCATGTTTATGATGTTTTACTAATTTCCACGGAAAAGGCTCAGATGAAGGTAGGCTAAATCCAGCCGCATTCGGATGTCCACCACCTTTTCCAAATTGAGAAGCTAATTTAGATACGTCCACCTCACCTTGCGAACGCAAAGAGTACCGGCGATGAGTGCCGTGCTCCGACCACACAATCGCGAATGGTGGATGTATTTCCGCTAAATAACCACCCACATCGGAAACTAAAGAGCTGGAATTAACCGCAAGAACTGTGTGACCCATAAATTCCACATGGTATGCGCTTTTAGCAATAGCTTTAACTAAAGCTTCTCTGTAGTTATAAATTATGCATCCCTCTTTAGCTGCTTCTGCGCGCCCCGCGGTAGTTTCAAATTTTTTTACCAGTTTAGAAAAATTATTAAAATCTAAATCAATCATTCCTAAATAGGCGCGGATTGCGTCAGCCTTTGGCAAGGCTAGACTCCATAAATCTCCATCTTCTATATATTTTAAGAGCCACAGAGTTTTTTGCTTTGGATAAAAATATTTCCAAGTTAAAACTACTCCAGAGTGTTTGGTATCAAAAACGAATTCACTAGCTCTTTTAATATCTTCTTCGCTCGAAGCATGGTGATCGATAACAATAATTTTTTTACCAGCCGCAATTAAAGTTCTAGATACTTCTGCGGTAAAACTATTATCTAAAACATAAATCTCCGAATAATTATCCAGAGATTCTTCTGGTAAGCCGCGTGGCGGAACCCCAAAGTAATCGGCTTTCTTACCAAATCTCTTCCAAGCCACCCAGGCCGCCCCAAAGCCATCTGGACAATTTAAATGATATATAACCGCAATCTTATTCATATTGGTTGAGTAATTGTAACTAAAAAGACAATAAAAATCCCCATCCTAAAAATCAGGGTGGGGACAAATATTTTTAATTCGGTAACTGCTCCGGCATGGGTTCTTCTTTCAACTTAGGAACAAAGACAATTTTTTGATCTCTTTCTACGACCATGGTGGAGACATCAACAAAAAATTTGTTGACGTGCTCACACTTCTTTGGTGGCGCTTCGGAAGAAACTGCTGTTTGCATAAGCGTTACTCCTTATATGTGATTATTAGAGGTTTAAAAAACTCCGGAACGGAGCTTATAGCTACTAAGATTTATACTACTAACCCTATAAATGGTCAATATAAATAAAGAACCCCGCGATAGCGCGGGGTAAAACAATGGAAGTTAATTGCGAAACGTGACCATCTTCTTCACTTTTTTATCTCGAACCAAGAAAACAATTCGAAGACATTGAAAAGCAACGAACAAGCCAGAAGCCATGATTATTTTTTGAGCTATCCAGCTCGCATAGCCAGCAACGAAAAGGAAAATCAATCCGTAGCCAGCCAGAATAAATACAGACCAATTAATCTGCGAACGGAGGTCCGCAAGACTGTCGGATTCATCGAAGCTGGAAAGTGCCCAGCCAAATCGAAAACCCAACAAGGCAACAATAATTGCCAGAAAACTGAATATAAAATAAGCATCGGAAAACATAACGTAATCCTTCCTTATAATTGAATGAAATTTACTGTTCTCAATTATACCAGACTATATGAACTTGTCAATAATACTCTAAAAACCTAACAATTAGGCTATTTTAAAGCCTCTAACCCCGGTAATTCTTTACCACTCAAAAACTGGAGCATAGCTCCCCCGCCAGTTGAAAGAAACACATTTTTACCGAGCTTGGAATGCTTGAACCCAAGCATGGAAAAAGAGATAACTGTTTCGCCTCCACCTATTACAATTTTGGCTTTTTTATTTTTTAAAACTGCCTTCCAAATTATCTCTGTTCCCTTTCTAAATTTTTTATTTTCAAACCAACCCATTGGACCATTCCAAATAATTGTCCCTGCTTTAGAAATTATCCCAACATATTCTTTGGTGGTTTTTGAACCAATATCTAAAATCCGATCCGTAGAAACTTCCAAATCTTGGGGTACATAAATTTTGGGTGAAAAAGCCAAATCTTTAAATTCCAATTTAGCCCCCGCATCCGTAATAGATTTACCCATCGGAAAACCAAATATCTCTAAAGCGGTATTAGCTGGCCCACCACCCAAAAGCACCGCGTCTGCCTTGTTCCAAAAATTTTTAATTACCCCAAGCTTATCCGAAATCTTAGCTCCCCCAATTATTAAAACCACCGGCTTTTTTGGCGCCTTCATTATTCCACTCAAATTTTTAATCTCTTCCGCAAAATTTAAACCAGCAAAAGATGGTAAAAAATTCGGCAACTGAGTAACTGAGGCATTCTCTCGGTGTGACACTGCAAAAGCATCATTCACGTAAAAATCACCACACTCCGCCAAAGCCTTAGCAAAACTCGGATCATTAGCTTCTTCCCCATTAAAAAATCGTAGATTTTCCACCAATACCACTCTTGCACTAGAAGTTAAAATTGCCGCTCTAAGTCCATTCATCTCATAACCTACAATAAAATCCACTGGCTCATTAATAAATTTAGAAATTAATTTGGAAAAGATAGCCAAAGAATTTTCCTTATCGGGTTTCTGTGGTCTTCCACGATGACTAAGTAATACAACCTTAACCTTATTTTTTAAAAGTAGATTAACGGTTGGTAAAATTGCACCCAAACGAAAGAGATCCAACTTAGGGTCTATATTTAAATCAATCCGTACCAAAGCCGTCTTGCCCGCATATTTTTTAGCCGTCTTAGAATCTATAATTTTCATCGTCCGCCCTATTATATAGTTTTAATAATATAAGTTAAAATATAATCTCATGGAACTAAAAAGTCTCGTAGTCCTAGGGGGCGGTTTTGGCGGACTTTCAGCAGCTAAAGCCTTAGCTAAAAAAAATAAGGGGCAATATCGAGTAACCCTAATAGATAGGAATCCAAAACAAATCTTTACCCCTACCCTCCCCGATTTAGAAATAGAGGGGGTGGACCTAAAAACCATTGCTCAAAAACATGGGTTTGATTTTCAGGTGAACGAAATTATTGGCTTAGATATACCAAATAAAATTATCCGCCTCACCGATCGGAATATTACTTACGATGGTTTGATTTTAGCGCTTGGGATGGAAACCGAATACTTTAATATTCCCGGAATTAAAGAAAATTCTATCTCTTTAAAATCCAATCTAGACGCGGAAAAAATACAGGAAAAAATTAAAAACTTCCAAGGTTCAGAAAAAATAATTATTATCGGTGCCGGCCCAACTGGCGTGGAGTTAGTTGGTACCTTATTTAAAAAAGGGAAAATTACCCTAGTAGAAAAAGGATCAACTATCTTATCTAGTTTTTCAGAAAAACTACAAGACGTAGCAACCAAAAGACTAATTAAAAACGGCGTAGAAATAATTACAAATTGCGGAGCTATCAAAGCTACCGTGGACACCATCACCCTAGAAGCTTGTGGAGACACTAAATTTGATTTGTTGGTGTGGGCAGCGGGCGTGAAAGGCCCCTCTACATATCAAAACTCTGGAATAGATTTAGACCCTCGCGGACGCGCCCTAGTAGAGAGAGATTTGCGAATAAATAATTTGGTTTTTGCTATTGGCGACGGCATGACTTTTCGTGCTGGTCGGTGCCCTACCGGAGTTAGACCCGCTATCGTGCAAGGTAAGTTGGCCGCCAAAAATTTATTGGCCAGCTTAAACAATAAAAAAACTAAAGAATATTCTTGCCGAAGTTATCCTTATATCTTGCCCATTGGCCGTTTTTGGGCTGCTATTCAACTTGGCAATTTTGTCTTAACCGGACTCTTACCTCGTTTACTCCAAAAAATTATCCACCAACATTATTTAAAATCCGAATCTCAATAGACAAAAATAAAACCCCCGCACCTATCAGGTGTGGGGATTTGTTATTTTCTGCTGCAAAATACGGAGCAGATGAAGATGACTCGGAAAAAAATCTGACATAGTCTGAATTCTTTCTAGGGTAAAATAATCTACCTGTTCACCACCATCCCCAAACGCATTTATCTTTGGAGCTTCGGACTTGGTAATCATAAAGAAGAATAGTTTGTGATCTACTTTTTCTTCGTCATGAATTTTTTCCAACTCAAAAAAGTCTACCCCTATGCCGGTTTCTTGAAATAATTCTCGCCAGGCACAGTCTTCGGGACTCTCACTTCCTTCGCCGTGACCCCCAGGAAACTTCCAATAAGAAGGAACCTTATAAAAATCCCTAACTAGTGGAATACCCTTAGGAGTTACTACCGCGATTACCGAATAAATATTATTAAACCGACCGCGATTCATTTATTACTCTCCTTTCTCATTCTTAACCCTTTAAAGGTGTAATACCAGGTTAAAAAACAAACCATAATTACAAAGGAAACAGGATTTAGAATAGACATGGCTAAATCTCCGGTAGAAATTCCGTATACGGCCCAAAACAAATTGGAAACCATTAAGGAAATTGCATAACTTGGTTCGATCGATCCAACCTTACCAATTCGTGATAAATTACGAGCTTGGCCAATAATTGGAACTACGACCAATGCTGCCCCGAAGAAAAAGAATAATTGACGATCGTGCGATTTTTCTAGAATTGCCATTATTGGAATCAATAATGGAAAGATAAGTGAAGCCAAACGATCTAAGGAATAAAAACGTTCAAATCTATAAAACGCAATTACTACCATTAGATATGGAATAAATAAAAGTCCATTAAAAATATTGGCTATTCTTCCCTCTAAGATTCCGTAAACCAACAGCATTCCAGAATAACTCGCCGAGTAGATAAACAAACTTGCAAATAACGGTTGCCCCGAACGATTTTTCCAAATTACCGAACTCTGTTTAAACAGAGACCAGCCTTGGAAAATCGTTAAGAAGATAGTACCGACAAAACTCACCGTAGCCGGATTCCAACCAAAATTTACAAATTCTACAGTTCTTGAAAATAAATTTTCCAAGAGACACTCCTTTTATTAAATTTTTAAGAATAAATTGATTATTTTTTCTATCTTAGATTATGCACTATTTTAATAAAAATGTCAAAGTTATAAACTATATACTATTTAGACACAACATAAAACCAAATAAAAAGGGCTAAGGAGGTTCGTCTCCTTAGCCCTATTAAATTCCTATTCTTCTATACGAATCCCCAGAAAACGAGAAGCAATGTGATAGTGGAAGGAATCTGACCACTCCAAATATAGATCGCGCCTATCCATACCAAGCTGCAAGCACGGTACTTTACGGCGACCAATGCTATCACGCCAAACAGAACCGAAAGCAATTATTTGAGTTTTCCCCCAAATTTTGGGTTGAACCTCAGCAAAATGCAATAACTCTATTAGGGTTGCTGGTCGAAAACCCTTCTTCTTCATCTCGGTTAGAACAAAATCTAAAAGCACCGACTCACCAAAATCAAATACCTGATATTCCACTCCATAACCCTTCTCCACCTTATCGGGGAAGTTTTTTTCGTTAATATCTTCCAGTACAAAATCATATTTGCCGAGAAATATATAGTCAGAAAAAGATCCTGGAGAAATCCACAACCCACCCCTCTCTTGACTAATAACAAACTGACAAAAGAAGACGAGAATTAAAATCATAAAACAATAAATATTACGAAACATAAAACCTCCGGAATTAAATGATCTTTATTTATTTGTTAATTTTCTTGTCTATATTATATACCTATTTTATTAAAAAGTCAACGACTGAGCGAGAGTGACCGAACGCGAGTGAGGAAATACTAAGGTCAGTAGACCGCACGTGCGAAGGAATGCTGAGGCCAGCAGGCCGAATGTATATTCCTCTTTTGTATAAAAACAAAAAATCCCCGTTTTAAGGAGATTTCTTGATAAGACCGGCGTACCCTACTCTCCCAGTCGCCGAAGCAACAAGTACCATCAGGTTATAGCGGTTTCACTTCTGTGTTCGGAATGGGAACAGGTGGGTCACGCTGTAATGAAACACCAATCAGCGAGTAATATATCATAACTTATTTGCAATTGCAAGCGATGCACACGTCCACTTTTTAACGGAACGCGCGCTTAACCGATTAGTACTCCTCGACTGAAACCCTTACGGGCCTTACATCTAGAGCCTATCAACCTAGTAATCTTCTAGGGGTTAATGATGCCTAATCTTGGGAGAGGCTTCGTGCTTAGATGCTTTCAGCACTTATCCCGTCCGAACATAGCTACCTGGCAATTCAGTTGATACCAAAGCCAGTAGACCAGAGGTTCGTTCATCTCGGTCCTCTCGTACTAGAGACGACTTCCCTCAAGCATCTACGCCG
>Ga0172379_10001708_pt1 | contig 42429 bp, 26 predicted proteins | sample GrowelOW334metaG_FD_119756 | JGI IMG/M metagenome (GOLD analysis project Ga0172379, IMG submission 119756) | Groundwater microbial communities from an aquifer near a municipal landfill in Southern Ontario, Canada - Groundwater well OW334 metaG | ecosystem: Environmental > Aquatic > Deep... | reverse complement strand
CAGTAGCGTTGAATCGCAAATATTCAGAGGATGCGGGGAAATTAAAGACGGCAACAGATGAGTTAAAAAAAGTCTTAAATTGGTTTTATAGCAATATACGAGATACAAACTACGAGCAAGCTAGTGCCCTATGCGATGATTTACGCCAAGTTTTGAGCGAGCTTTTGTATAAACATTGTGATGGTCAAACAATCACTGACTCTCAAAAACGTGCTAAAGGTTTGGGCTTTTTAACTGATCTTTTGTTGACGAAGTCTAAGTTTGATGAACATGGAAATGCTGAAAGTGTTTGGTCTTTATATGAAGATGATGCCGTTTCCTGGACAACCCCCATGGCAGTACCTGATGGACTCCCTTCTTCCTGGCCAGTGGGGCAACAAGGCAAGAATTGGCTGACAGATATTCAAACAGAGTACGGTTCGGAAGTTATAGGTTTATTTTCAGATCACTTGCAGGATTTTAGTAAACAAGCTACAACTTCCAGATATCGCAACATACCAAATCTGGGTAATGCTTGTCATACCGGGAATGTGATTTTTGATGCGGGTACTCTCGCTGTTAAACATTCTGATTACCATCTACAGGCTGGTATACCTCAGCCATATAGTATGAAAAACCCTGCGGAGCGGAAAAAAGCAGCTAAGGAGAATGTGTTAGCTGAGATTTATAGTTGTGCAGAAACAGCTATGATTGAGTATTGCGCCTTTTGGCATAAGGATTTAGATAGATTAGCAGAGGAAAATTCGGCAAATGAAAGATGTATAAAAATTCCAATATTGCTGATCAGTCTTATAGGAATATCTGACAACTTTCAAAGAGGAAATTGGTCTTTATTGTCCAGTAAAGCTGAGGGTGTTCAGTATGCTCGTGATTTTTTTCAAGATAATAAACTTTACCTGGATCGGCAGCAGGGAGTTGTCGTATTAAATCCTCCAGCTCCACTTTCACCAGAACGATTTCTCCGCATTGAACTGGATATGTTAGATGTTAACGATTGTGTTAATTGGTCGAAAATCTTTACAAAAAAGCGTACATGCGATTTTGAAGATTCTATGAAATTAGTGAGCCACGCAGAGCGTCATTTGCAAGTATTATCGCATAAATTGCCACCGAAAGAGCGAGATAATTTTTATACTATTCGAAGGTTTTTACTGAGTCCTGCTACAAATCTGGATGCTAAAGTTAAGAAAGCAATGGACGATTTGGTGAAATATTTAATAACCAAACAAGAAACGAACTATGCTCAGATGATTCTAGATGCAGTGGAATTAAAGTGCATTAATTTTAAATATAAAAATACGCATTGGAATAGTCGTTATAAGGCTGATGCCGAGCTGAGTCTTACTCATACTATGAAAGGAGGCACTGCAGGTGGATGTTTAAGCGCTGCGGATAGAGCAAATGATAAGCAGGAAACAGTTAGTGCGCGTAATCGGAGTTTTGTTAAAGAAGGAAAAGTTCCAAGCCATACGGATACCGACAAAGAAAGAAAGTCATTTTCTAAAGAATATTCTTCCACTCAAACTACGCACGATCGTAACAGGTCTATACTTGGTTCGTCTTCAACTATGGAGGGCGGTGATTTTACGGATTGTGAAACTGCTGCGGAAAAGAAAAAATCTAAAGAAGGGTGTGAGCGTATACGTCATAGTAGGTATGAAAGTTTTTGGTTTAGATTATTCAATAAGATGCCTACTTTGGTTGCTTGTTTAAAAAAGGTTAACCCAGAGCCATCTATTTCAACTCGTCTTAAGAACGCGACTTCTTCATCTGATGTTGAGATGCAACCCTTATTGACTCCTCGTCCAGCTGCGCCTTTACCAACTTCTTCTGCAAGCTCAAGTTCCAGTTCCTCGTCATCAGGGGCGCTCAACACCGCAGGTATTACTGAAGCTCTTGCAGACAATCAGAATGTTCGTTTGGAACGACAACAAACATTGCTAGCTACACCAATACTATCTGTAACACGAAATACGGGCGTAGGAAATGCTAATAAACGCCAGTCAACACAGCAAGGAGGATGTTGGGGATGGCTGTTTAGTTCAAATAAATATCAAGCGCTAGCATCCGAAGAGGATATACGTAGAGCAGAAAGTAGCGGAACAAAGCCAAAGCAGTTGTCCTGTGGACAAAGAACGCGGGTGGCAGTTCAACGAGGAGATGGAGATATAGCTCCTGCAAACCGGCGAGAGAGCACAGAGTTGTATTCTCCAATGTAGATGCACGTAAAGAAGGAATATTTTTGTAACTTATTGATTTTTAAGGAAATCATGTAGACATGTTTTTAAGCGGATGTATGGGATGTTTCTAGAGTTGGATAAAAATTAATATTGGTAGGGCGGACTTAATGTGTTCATCCTTGCGAAAAATGAAAAAAACATGAATATTTTTGTTTCTTAAGCTTATCTTAAGAATATTCTGTTATGATGTACCAAATTTCTTTAGGAAAATTTTTGGATTGTTTTTAAACTACAAAATTTAGTTAATTTTGATTTAAAGAGGAGTTTTGATAATGTTGTATCACACCCAAGCATCCAGCACGTCTAGTACTTCTGCCACTACCATCACGACGAGACCCTTAGGTAATGCCGGAATTAACGCTGATCTACGCCATGCTCCAGCAGCACCAGTTCATGAAAACGCTATTGCAATACAACGAGCAATAGATATCCAGGAATTTATAGCTGGATCACTTATTGGGGCTTACCAAAATCCTCCTGTTCCCGCGCCTGCGCTTGCTCCTGTCTCTGCGCCTGCGCCGGGAGCAGTTCATGAGGAAATTACTGAAGAGGAAGAGGAAGAGGAAGAGAACGCAAGTACCCCGGCTCAAAAATTTCTAACTGCGCTTGATCATTTATCAACGCCCCCAATGACTGGCACTAGCACAACTATTAAATCTTTTTTTGATTTAGCTCAAGGAATCGATTTACAATCGAGCTCAGGTGGTTCATCTTCATCCGGTTCATCCAGTAGCTCTTCTAGTTCGACTGCATCCCCAACTAGAGGTACAAAACTTGCAGCTGTTCGCAATCATCCAAATTATTCAATTATTGAACTTTTCCTAAAAGTTGCGCAAGCAGAATGGCAGAGGCAGCATTCTCTTGGTTATAGAAAAGTAACAGGGGATACTAATTTTGCAAATAATCAAGTAAGGCAGGCCATAGTTGGTGCCTTCGCCGTTTACAATATGACGTTAGAAGAACCTAGACACAGATGGGAGAATTTTCCTGTTGGTTTTAAGAAAAAGATATTCCTGGGTTCGGATATGTTTTTGGCGTCTATATTTGAAAGTGAAAGTTTCCCAAGAGTCGACCAAACTAAGGTTGAAAGATTGATACAAGTAGACACGCAGGAGCAAAATAAAAAAGTTGCACCAATGCCAGCTCCTCCAGCCAGGCAAAATGAATTCGTGCGTACTAATTATGGTGGTACAAATAACGACCGTTTGAACGAAGTACGGCCTTTGTTACAGCATGCTGACAATACGGGTTCTCTTGGCACTCCAAAAGGTTTTTGGCAAAAACTTGGAGCTAAAGCGGTAGCTATAAGTGGAAACCCAGATGCTTGGATAGCGTTATTATTGGTATTCATTGCAGGAATAAGTGGGTCACGTTTGAAGGCTACGTGGGAAGAAAATGAACACAGTAAGAACGACCTAATCCGGGACGATCTGAAAGATATATTATGTGCAAAAGAGGATCTCCCGAAGATTTCTGTTCTTATGAAAAATTTGCCAAAAACAGCGAAGACAGTTGTAGATATGGTAAATTTTGCTCGTGAACATGGTTTTGGAGTTAACGAAAAAGGGGAGTCTTGTGTTACGGCTTGGTTAATCGGGGATGGATTGAAACCGATTGTGCAGTCTTGTAGAAATGTGAGACAAGCAGCTATTACAGCGCAAGAAATAGCCTTTGGTATACCTGGTGGTGAAAATGTGAATATGCCGGGCAAAGGTTCCTTTGCCTTGCCAGCATTTCTTTTTAGCGCTACAGGTATCATGATACTTTTTAGTTCGATTGGTAATTATTTACGATTAAAAAATGAAGCGGTATCAAAGGATCACCCGGAAAGTAATTGTTGCTTGGCTGTAAAATCATTTCTTATGGCTTTGCAGCAGGGAGGAGGGGCGCAATTATTGACAATGGGATTGGAAGGTTTGATGGCTGTTGCTAGTTCTGTTGTGTTTGAGGATGCAATAAAAGAAGGAGCAAAATTATTTGGGCAATTTATTACTCCTGTTTTGGACGAAAACTGTTCATCCTCGACAGGAGGCTGTGCTTTTGGAAAATTGGTTGAGTGTGCTAACCACGAGGGAATGGTAACAAAACTGGGAGACTGGTTAGTTGGAGGAGCTAATTTAGTGGGTGGTCTTTTGGCTATCTATCTTGTAGGAAAAGGAGGTTATTATCTCTATAAAAGACATAAAGATAGGAGCCACTCGGAGCCTAATGCAGAAAGGCAAGCAGAAGAGGGGAGAACTAATGCCGCTACACTGATGCTTACAAGAGTTGTTACTTCTCCATTAAGTAGAGGTGCTCAAGGTGGTACTGGTACACCTGCTCCAGCTTTGTCGAGTGGTGCGCATGCAACAACTACGCCGGTTGCACCAGCAACTCCTGCACCACCATTGCCATCGATTACGTTAATGTTATCTTCAGCGAGAGCATCTGGTGCTCAGAGACCTGCACCACCTGTACGTCCAGCGCCATCCATACCAGTTTCTAATACTGCAAATCCTTCATCTAGTTCTTCGGCTACTTCTGCATCTCACCAAAGTCCAGATACTGCATCCTTAACGAGTCTTATTGGGATAGTGGGGGGAGTGGCTCGAGAGAGGGCAACTAGCAGTTCAAGTAGCAGCAGCTCCACTTTCCCAACTGCTTCGGCTACGCCTCCGTCGCCGCCGCTACCACCTCCATCATCACCGCAGCCGGTACCACATCCTAATTCTGTGCATCCTGGTGCTTTGCCTGCGAGCGCTTCAAGCATTGCAGCTCTTTCTGCATCATCTTCAATCACTACAGGTGGGGACGATGCTAATGTTGATCGACATCAACTTGATATTCAGAATTCGGCACGACTTACTAGGGAGATAATGGCAGCAGGGGAAACATTAGCTGCATCTATTTCAACCCCAATGACTGCTTCGGGAGCGGCAAGTGCAAGTGGCGGGTCAAGTACACCAAGTTTTCTACCGGGAAACACAGGACCTAGGTTAAGTAGCTCGCCTCATTCATTATTTGCTGCACCACCGTCGCCTGCGCCGTCAGCAGCTTCTGCCACGACAACAGCTACACCTGTGACAACGCCAACCACACCAGCGCCAGCGGCTCCAATTGCGCCAGCGCCACGGTCAACATAATGAGGAAATAGGAATCGTAGGGGCGGGCCTTGTGCCTGCCCTTAAAAAATACAGAAAAACATGTCTACATGATTTCGTTATAAATCAAAGGGTTAGATTTTTAAGTGTAATTGTGATATAAAGGGACCTTGAAATTGAGGAAAATATGAGTAAAAGAAGTAAAAATATGATGAAGAAGATTTTCTCCCTAGTATTCGGGTTAGTTTTACTTTACCCAGTAGTTATGGGGGCAAAGATTTGCCAGCTTGGCGAAATGAATGGAGATGGAGCTGATTCTTGCTCGGCTATCGTAAGCAGCATGGCGAACACATCCAACGCGGATGGTTCGCAGTCTTTATCTTTTAGCAATCAAGATTTGGGATGGAAACTGCCTTTTACTATTGGTGCTCAATATAGCAAATTGGGTTCTTATGGCTTGCAAGCCAAGTTAGCGCAAGGCCTCAATGCTTATAATGCTTATGCTCTTGATTTGGAATTAGCTAAATCCGAGCGTCGTTACAGTGCCACTTTCGGGCATGCGTTTAATGACAATCAGCGTTTAAAATTTACTGCAGAATATTTAACACAAAATCTAGATTTCGATTTTACAACTGGCAAAGTTTCTGAATGGGTCGGTCAGCCAGCGTATGGATTGGCTTATCAATATGTTTTATCACACGGGATGGTCAATGCAATTAATTTGAGTGTTGCTTACAGTAAAGCAGATAGCAAAACTTTAAGCACGATAAGCGATTCTGTTTTAGGTATTGCGGATTATCGCCGTATTGCTGGTGGCGAAGATCGTATGGCTAGCGCCGGTGTTGATCTTTTGCCATTCGACAGCAGTCTAGTTAATTTAGAACTCAATTACGATTCGCTGCGTTACAATACTAAATATGATGCAGGAAACAGCAAAGACCGCTCTGGACTTGGTGCAACGGCTAAGTTAGAGCAAGTTTTGACTGATTTTTTAAAAGTTAAACTGAGTGCCAGTAGCAGAAAACCTTATCAAGAATATCAAGCTGAAATCGATTGGCTCATGCCAGCTCTGCCGGGAAACCGCATTGAAATGGCTTTAGTGGGCGGACATACTATCGGCAGCGATGGATTGTCTAACAACACTAAGTTTGGTATTAATATTAATTACAATCTTGATCCTAGCACTTTAAACGGCACGCATGCTGTTTATGGCAAGCTCGGTGCGCGTAAAGCCATGGGCGATGATTTGGTGCAATGGACATCGACACCAGCTGTGCGTATGGCGCAAGTTTTGGCGATTAAAGATGAGTTGGTTTTGCGTATAGGTTCTTTAAATCCTGCTTTTGGACCTTGTGCAGGTAATACACCTGTAATCATTTCAGGTAGCGGCTTTGGCGATAATAATTCTGTCGCATCTGTTATTTTTGGTGGAATAAGCGGAAGTAAAGTTTCGCAAGATAGTAGCTCGCAAGTTACTTATAAAACTCCAGCGCATCCGGCAGGTAAAGTCGATGTAACTTTAACGCGCTCCACTGGCGAAACTGTTACTTTAAAAAATGCTTATGAATTTATAAACAGCGGTTCTTGCGTGTTTGTGGATGACTCAGCAGCGAATAACGCATTGCAAGGCTCCAACGCTAGCAATAAAGACGAAGTTAGCTTAGATGAAGGCGGAAAGACACTTAAGGTTCGTTGTACTGGTTTCCAAAACAACGCCAATAATGCAGGTAACTATTCTGTAATAATAAATGGCAAAGAAATTACTAATGTTACACCGAGTGAGACTGATCCAAGCGAAATGAGTTTTGCAACCCCAGCTGTGTCTGAAGTTGGTGCTTCTACGCAAAGCCCACTTAAAGTTAAAGTGAACATGCCAGGTATTGTGGGGCAAGAAGTAGATGGCACGTTGACTTACTATGCTATACAAGCGATTTTAGACGAAGAAACTGGTGTGTTAAGAATTACCGCAGATGCGCCAAATCCAATTCCCAATTTGTTTACACGTGATCCGAAACCTAAGATTTATTTAGATGGGCAGTCTGGAGCTTTCCCGGAAGATTTAGTGCAAGTTACTGAAGATGGTAGCGCCATCATATTGGGAGCTATAAACGGGCAAAAAATTAAAGTTATAGTCAAAAATAAAGGCGGCACGGCGGATGGCAGCAGCACTAGCTATGATATAGCTCCAGAAATGACTTCTATTTCTCCCGATGTTATTTTAGCCAATGGTGGTCAGAAAAAGATAGTCATTGAAGGGCGAGGCTTTACTCTTGATGCAGCGGGTAAACATCTAACTCATGTGCGGTTTAACGACGTTGAGTTGACGGATGCAGATATCACATACACAGTCGATAGCGATTCTAAAATCACCATTACAAAGCTCCCGAAAGAAGATGTTGGAACGGTAAGGGTAGCGGTCAGAGATCCAGGTGGTAAGAGCTTGCCGATAGATCTTAAGTATTACGGGCTTGGTTTTACCGATGCATCTAAACACATGCCGGGTGAAAAAGCTTATATCAGAGGCTCGGTAGATACTGGTAAGACAACAGCAGCAGTAGCTAATCTTTTCACTAGCGATGCAATGCTTAAATTTGGTGATAAAGAACCAGTTACTTGTTCATCTGCTCCAGATGCACCCTGTACTGTAGACACTAGTACTGGCGAGGTCTCGTTTACTATTCCAGATATGGATTCTAAAAATACTGGCGATGTTCCAGTAGCAATAAATGTTACGAATAAGCAAGATTCTTTGGCTGCCGACAGTGCTGATGCAACATTTTCTTATGTGCCAGCCAAGCCGGTTTTAGTTGACGCTAAGCCTCTAACGATTTTGCCAGACGGTGGTCTAAAAACAGTTACTATTCAGGGAAATCATCTTGCGAATCTAAAGAAAGAAACAGCAGTGATGTTTAATAGTGTAGATGTTACGTCTGCAGTAGATCCGAAAGATACTGACAAATATCATATCTCTTTCAAATATTCCATGCCAAAACATGATCCAGGTTCAGCTACTTTTAAAGCTACTGTAGCGACGGAAGGTGGAACTACGCCGGAAACAGATCTAGCGGGCTTTACTTATGCAAAAGTAGATACAGATTTTGATCATATAGCTGGACATAAAGTTAAATTGACAGCTGATTTAGTTAATTCATTTAGTGACAATGCTCATAAACCAGTGGTTCATGTTAAGCGCCATGATAGTGGTACAAAACTAGATGATCCTGTAGATGCTGATGTTTCTTCTGATGGTAAGATTTTAACATTTTCTGCTCCACCAACTGATGCCAATGGGGTAGTTGTAGCAGATGTTCTGGTTACTAATGACCAAGGTCAAGGGGATCATGTTAATACGCAAATTACTTATAATGCTGAAACGCCAGTGGTTAAGACGGCCGAGTTTAATTGGTTGGAAACAGGCGCGGTAAATAATCTAGTTTTGTCTGGCGATAATTTAGAAACAGCAAGTAAAGTCACTATAGCTGGTAAAGATTACACGCCAGATAGCAAGGATAAAACTTCAGTAACTTTGAAGGATATTAATTTAGACGCTGGTACGCCAAGTGTAACCGTTACAACAGATGGTGGCGCAAGTAAGCCAGTAAATATTACGATTAATCGTAGTCCTATTACAAGTGAATTTAAAAGTAAAGTGAAAGGCGGTCTTGTTACGATTAATGCTAAAGACGCTAAAGGTGCTGTGTTCTCAGATACCGCGTGGCCAACAATCAATGTACATTTTGATTTTGATGGCCATGATATGCCGGCTACAGTGTTGAGCGTGAGTCATGACGGTAAAAGCTTAACTTTTGAAGCACCTACGACGATTAAACCACAAGTCGGTGCTAATGAAGTAGTCAGCGCTGTTGTAACTGTAGCTAATCCTGCAGGAGATAGCGCATTAACGTCGATTGAATATGCAGCTCAAACACCGGCTGTTGCGTCTAAAACGTACAATTGGTTAGAAGAGGGAGCGATATCTGAGTTTGCAATTAAGGGTGAAAATTTGGAGACAGCCAGTAAAGTTAAAATTGGTGATCTAGACAACATTACACCTGCAAGTAAAGCTGACAAAGAAATAACTATAAAAGATCTTAATTTGCCAACAGGTACTTACGCTACAGTGGTAACAACAGATGGTGGCGATAGCGATCCGGTTAATATTGAAGTTACTCGTAGTGCGATTCAGGCAAAGCCAGACGTAGTGGTGTATAAACAATTAGTTACTATAACAGCAGATGAAGGTGTTTTCGATAAAGATCATTTGCCTACGGTAGAAGTACAATTTGATGGTTATAGTAAATCTGGTGAGAATGTTCAATTTGTTTCTTCGAAGGAAATCACTTTCGAAGCTCCATCGACAAATGAGAAAAATAATGCAAATGAAGAAGTTAGTGCGGTGATTTTGGTTACCAATTTAGCTAAAGATTTCGCGAAATGTAATATCCAATATACAGCTAAGACGCCAAAGATTACTTCAATAGATCTAAACCATGGTCCGACTATTGGCGGTACAGAGGTTAAAATAACAGGTGAGAATTTTGTTTCTGGGGCTACTGTAACAATTGGATCGTCAGCTACAGTTAAGTCGATTTCCGCAACAGAAATTGTTTGCGAAACTACGGCGCATGCTGCCGGTCCAGCAGATGTTGTTGTTAATTTACCAGATGGTCAGGCAGCCACTTTACAAGGTGATCATTACACTTATAACGCATTAGAGTCTGTTACTGTTACGGCAGAAAAGGACAGTATTGCGAAAGGTTCACAGCTACAATTTAAAGCAGAAGCCAAGTTTGCTAATGAGGATAAAATTCTTGATGTGACTAAAGATCCAAACTGTATTTGGAGTTCTAGTCAAGCAGGATTTGCGAGTATTGATAGCGTTGGCTTAGTGACAGCTATTTCAGAGGGTGTAACGGATATTACAGCAAAGTATTCGGATAGTTTTTCTGAGAAGATCAGTCTTCCTAAAAAGTTGACCGTTATAGCTGCGGAGCTAACAAGTATAGCGATAACGCCGAAGAGCTCAAGTATAGCCAAGGGTGAAACCCAAGGTTACACACTGATGGGAACGTACAGTGATGGTCAACATGAAATTAGTGTTGATCAAGCCGAGTGGCAGACAAGTGATGCTACAAAAGCAACAGTTGAAAAAGGTGTGGCAACAGGTGTCAATAAGACAGACGAAGGCACGCCAGTAACTATAACAGCAACAGTGTCTGGCAAGTCAGATACTGCTACCTTGACGGTTACAGAGGCTAAGTTAAATAGTATCGCAATAACACCGAAGACGTCGAGCATAGCCAAAGGTGAAACACAAAGCTACACGCTTATGGGAACATATGCTGATGGTACCCGCGAAATTAGTGCGGATAAAGCTGAGTGGCATACAAGTGATGCTACTAAGGCAACAGTTGAAAAAGGTGTAGCAACAGGTGTCAATAAGACAGACGAAGGCACGCCAGTAACTATAACAGCAACAGTGTCTGGCAAGTCAGATTCTGCTGCTCTGACAGTTACAGCGGCAAAATTAATAGGCATTGAAATCAGCCCCATTAATCCAACTATAATGGTGGATGAGACAAAGCAATTTATGGCTTTCAAAAAGTTCACTGATGGAACGACTGAGCGTATTGATGTAGATCATCTTGACTGGACTTCTATGGACACTGCGGTTGCGACTGTTGAGGAAACACTTGGTATTGCTACGGGCGTTAAAGGTGGACAAACCACAATTACTGCGAATTTCAATGATGGTACAAAAGTGTGGACAGACAATACCACATTAACGGTCAAAGATCTTCCGCCTTCTATTGATTCTGGACAAAGTTCCGATTGGTTGCAAGATGGTGGTAAGAGAAAAATTACTATCTACGGTAATTATTTAAGCGGAATGACACTGGATGGGTTGGATGTTGTTGGCGGTGCACCTATTTCTCATGGTGAAGCTACCGCTTCAGCAGATGGTAAAAGAGTGACGATATCCGATGTAAATATGCCATCTGGTGTAAGCACGGTATCCGTGCATTTACACACGACAGCTGGTTCTGCGGAAGGATCTTTTAATGTGCATTATCACGGTTTAACTCTTAACCAACCGACTGGTTCTGCGGGTACCCCTGTTATTATTACTACGGATAATATTGCCAAGACCGAACTATTTGCTCCGAATCTGAATGTAACTTTTGGTACTGGGGAAAGTGCGAAGCCAGCAGAAAATATAAAGAGAGTAGATGGTCATACTATTACTTGTAATGTGCCAAATTTAGATACTAATTCTACAGACACAGTTCCAGTTACAGTGCAGAATCAAAATCAAGATCCTGCTACTACTGATAGTGCAACTCAATTTTTTACGTACAAATTCAGGCCGATAATTCCTGCGCAGGCTATTCATTTATTAAAGGACATTAAAAAAGATGATAATCAAACTATAGTTCTGCATGGCAGCAAATTAGCTGGTGCGAATGCGGTAAGTGTAAGTGGCTGTTCTGCATGCTCGGTAGTAACTTCAGACGAAACATCTATAACTATAGCTAATGCTAATTTAGTAGCGGGAACTTATTCAACTACGGTAACTACTCCAGAAGGAACTAGTACACCGGCTGATATAACTATCACGCGTACTCCTGTTATCACAACTTTTTCTGGTAAAAGTGGTGACCAAGTTACAGTAGAAGCTGCTGATGGTAACCAAGTGTTTTCAAAAGCTTCACCAGCTTCACTACCAAAGGTACATATAGTGATGGATCATGGAGAGGAGGGGGATTTGTCGGGAGTTACTGTAGATGATTCTTTAAAGAAAATTACATTTAAAGCGCCATCGCCATTGCATCAAAGTGGTGCTAATGCTATTACCCATTCTGCTGCAATTACAGTTACTAATCCGGGCAAAGATGTTGCGAAAAGTGGCTTTGATTATAAAGTTCCTACTGTTACGGCTGACCAACCTTTTAATTGGCTAAGCGGTGGTGGATCTAAAAATCTAAGTATTAAAGGTACGGATTTGGATGGTGTTACCTCTGTGACAATAGGAGAAAAAGCTTTTACTGGAGAGCAAATTATTGATAAGACGTCCACTGGTTTTACCGTAAAAGGTGTAAATAAGCCAGCAACGGATACGCCAATTATTACGGTTACAACTCCGCTCGGGACATCAGAGCCTCAGAAGCTGCAGATTCATTCTTATAGTTTGATTTTTGCTCCGACCAGTAAAACTAGCGGTCCTATAGCGGGCGGAACAGATGTAACTATTACGGCTTCCGATCCAACTGTTGCAATTTTTGATAAAGCTAGTGTTAAGCTTTCTGATTTTGTGGAACTGAAGCCTGAGACTAAAACTTCGACTAGCATTACAGTTACTACTAAGCAACATGAGAAGGGGGCAGTTAAAATTCACGTGATAAATAGTGATGCGCAAGGTGATTATGACTACGCTGATTCTCCGGATTTTACTTATTCCGATGCGCCGATTATTGATAGCGTAACAAGAGTTGGAATGGGTCAGCCTTATGTATTGAGTGGCGGTGGAACTTTACCAGACGATTCTAGGATTACTATTAAGGGAAGTCATTTTAAAGTTGGCAATACTGATAGTAAAGTGAAGGTTGGTAATACAGATCTAAAACCTGAAGAGTTTTCTGTCGACAGCGATACTCAAATAACTATTAAAAAAGTTCCAGTACGTGATGGTAAAAAAGCAGGAGATGATGTTATTACGGTTAGTAATTCCGGTGGCGATACTCCAGCTATAACTAAGTTACAATACGTAGGAGTTAGTGGTTTCGCTTTAACTTCTAAGACCTATGGTAGTGGAGATGCTGCTCAGGTAGATGGCGGTGATGATATAGCTGTTACTTTGGATGAACCTAGATATAGTCACAGTTTTTATCCGGGTTTTGTTTTTAATACTAGTGATATTGCTTATGGTACTGCAGCAATATTGAGTGGAGGAAAGACCACTACCCCGAGCCATAAATTTGGTGAAGCTAGTGTGACTGCCTATGTTGCTAGTAGTTCAGATTCTGAACATGCTCTTTATGATACTGATACAGTAAATTTAAAACTGAATTACCATAGAGTTTACTTACAATGTCCGGTACCAATAGATGCAGAATTTGGCTGGGCTCCCAACGTTCTTGAAAGCAATGGGTTAGGTAATAGCTTTACTACGACTGGAGCTAAATATAAAAGTGAACCAAATCCCAATTATACAAAATTTACAGCGATTTATGCTCATGGCGATGAGATCAAACCAGCGGATAGTTTTGTATGTCAATATGGTGGTAGGGAAGCGCGAGTGGCATTAAGAGTAAATGATGACTTACGCGGTCGTGTGGACAATGCGACAGATAAGAAGTTTATTGATAAGACAACGGGTCGTCTTGTTAAAGATTATGGTAATGGTACTTGTATTTCTATTGGTCCAAGTGGTCCTGATAAAACTACCGACAGATGTACGTTGGTTTATACAGTTCAATAAGATTTTCTTGGTGCATTTTAGGAGGGGACACATATAACTCGCTTATAAGTGTCCCTATCTTTTCTTCTTAAGCGCCAAAACGCGCTCCTTTCTTAAAGTATATTTTAATTCTATTTCCTGGATTTTTCCTGAATTATTCATTGCTGGAGCCACTTTGAGTATGTATTGCTTTTTAGGGACGGATATGGTGTAATTATAGGTGTCCCTATCTTTGATTTATTTTATGAATAGGGACGGGTATAATATAGTTATAAGTGTCCCTATCCGGATGAATCTTATGGAAACATTTATTGTAGGCAGAAATCAAGAACAAAAAGAGCTCGAACGAGCATATGCTTCCAATGAAGCCGAATTTATAGCCGTTTATGGCCGACGTAGAGTTGGAAAAACATTTCTTATAAAAAACTATTACAGACAAAAGGATTGTGTTTTTTTTCATGTTACCGGAATCAAAGATGCTACAGCGAATGTTCAACTCGAGCAATTTACTAAAATGCTTGGTGAAGTTTTTTATAATGGCGCATCCATTGAAGTTCCTAAAAATTGGATGGGCGCTTTAGAAGAACTGACAAAAGCCATTAATAGTACGCCAAGTGAGCGTAAGATTATTTTGTTTTTTGATGAGTTTCCTTGGATGGCAGCTAGACGTTCTGGCTTGAAGCAAGCATTGGATTACTTTTGGAACCGCTATTGGGTTGACATAGCGAAAATTAATTTGATTATTTGCGGTTCATCTTCTTCCTGGATTATCAATAAAATAGTTAAAGATAGGGGCGGATTACACAACAGAATAACTAGAAAAATAGTGCTAAAGCCATTTAGCATTACGGAGGTGGAGGTTTTTTTAAAATATCGCGGTATAAAACTTACTAAAGAACAAATACTACAGCTGTATATGGTTTTAGGCGGAGTGCCTCATTACCTTAAGCATATTGAGAAAGGTTTATCTGCAGCAGAAAATATTAGTAAGTTGTGTTTCAATAAAAATGGGTTGCTATTCAGTGAATTTGATGAGGTTTTTTCATCTTTATTTGAAGATCATGAAGCATATAAAGAGCTTATAAGTATAGCTAATAGTGCTAGACAGGGAACATCTAGAAAGCAAATCGAAAAATCTAATAAGTTGACCGGTAAGGGTGGGAGATTGACTCAACGTCTGCGAGAGTTGGAAGATTCCGGTTTTATAGCAAGCTTTGTTCCAGTGGGGCATAAGCAAAAAGGGTTATATTATCGAGTGGTAGATGAGTATTGCTGTTTTTATTTAGCTTGGATGCAAGCGGAACAAAAAACTTTAGCCAAAGAAGAGAATAATGCTGATTACTGGATGATGGTAATTGGCACTCCTAAATACAACAGCTGGGTTGGCTATGCCTTCGAGGCATTTTGTTATAAGCATTTGTCTAGTATACGTCATGCCTTGAAGATTAATGCTAGGGCTACTGCGGGAACATGGCGGCATAGACCTAAAAAGGGAGGGGAAGATTCTGGAGCCCAAATTGATTTAATGTTTGATCGTGATGATAACGCTGTTACTATTTGCGAAATAAAATATTCTAACCAGCCATTTGTGGTTGATAAGGAGTATTATCACAACTTGTTGAATAAGATTAAGGTTTATAAAAAAGAGACAGGCTGTAGAAAACAATTTTTTGTAGCAATGATCGCTAATGCCGGTCTAAAAAAGACAGTTTATTCGGAAGAGATTGTGACCGGACTGGTTACATTAAATGATTTTTTTAAAAGCAGCAGAGAGCACCAAAACGCGTTCCTTTCTTAAATTTTCTTTTAATTCTATTCCCGTTAAATTCTTTTTCGCCAAAGCGGCGCCGGATATGCTGGAGGCTGTTTTATAAGCTTTTTTAAGATATTTAAAATTGGGAGAGGGGATTTGTTTGGAGGAGCATTCGGAGGCTAAAAGAAAATTTTGCCATCTTTCTTTGCGACGAAAAGCATCGGCTTTTTCGAGAAGAGTTAACAATTCTTCTGCGTTTAGTTCTAAAGAATGCGAGAAGGCGTAAGATTGGCGAGAAGTTAGTAATGCTAGTTCGCGATATGTGCTAGGTGTGCGTAGGCGTGAGCAGATTTTGCTTATAGATGCTGGGTCTAATACTGACAAGAAAGCAGCAAAGCGCACTTCAGGATTTTTAGTTAACTTTTGAGCTTTCTTGAGGCGCTCTAAAGCTTTTTTAAGATTTTTTTCTATTTCAGGAAGTATAATTTCGAGAGCGCTGCATTCTTCTAAAACTTGCCAAAAGCGCTCTGGAGCTTGTTCAGAGAGAGAGGTGGCTGTTTCCTGCCAAACACGCTCTTTTACCAGAGAGTTTATTTCACCAGAAGCAACGAGCTTTTTAAGAAGCTGCATTGTGCTTGGGTGAATTTTAAAATTATGGAATCTCGCTGCAAAACGCGCTACGCGTAAGACTCTAAGAGGATCTTCGGTGAAAGCTGCGGAAACGTGGCGTAAAGTATGGTTTTTAAGATCTTTTTGACCGCCATAAGGATCTATAATTTTACCGTCTAAATCTTCTGCCATGGCGTTTATAGTTAAGTCACGACGCTTTAAATCTTCTTCTAAAGTCACATCTTTTCCAGTATAACATTCAAAGCCAGTATAGCCTTGGCCAGTTTTTTGCTCTGTGCGCGCTAGAGCGTATTCTTCGTGAGTTTTTGGATGTAAAAAGACGGGAAACCCTTTGCCGACTTGTTGGTAACCCAAAGAAAGTAAATCTTTCGGAATCGCTCCAACTACAACAAAATCGCGTTCTTTGGCTTTTTTTCCTAATAATTTATCGCGGACCGCTCCGCCAACGAGGTAGATTTGCATAGGATGGTAGTTTATACCAAAAAAAGATGTGATGCATCGGGGTTTGCAATTTTATTTAGGCGTGTACAATATAGCATTTTGGGAGTAAGTGCACGTAGTCATTGATATATTACACTAGTTGTGCTACACTTTTGATGTAACATAGTTAATGTAATGAGGTTGAATATGCAACAATACTTTCCGCAAGGCCTTGCCTCAGAATTTTCTTTTTGCAACCGAGATAAGGAAAGAGCAGCTTTGAAGCAAAGTATAGCGGATCACGAACACATTGTTTTGGTGGCTCCTCGTCGACACGGAAAAACCAGCTTAATCATGCAGGTGTTGAAAGAGAATAATTTGCATGGGGTATGTATCGATTTTTTCTTTGTTTTGACGCAGGCTGATGTGACTAAAGCGGTTATGGAAGGGGTTTCTAAGGTGGTTAGTTCTATATTGCCAAAAACAAAGGCAGCTTGCAGTTCTTTGGTTGATTCCATTAGTGCGCTTAATCCAAAACTTACTTTTAGTGTATTGGGGCAAAAACTGGAAATAAATACGAAGCACTCTACAGAAAAGAGCATTTCGGAGGTGTTATTAGCTTTAGATCAATTTGCTGTTAAATCTAATAAATCTTGTGTTGTTGTTTTTGATGAATTTCAGCAAATAGGTGAGTTAGAAGAAAACCACACCATTGAAGCTTCTATAAGACATGCGGTGGAAAGAAGTCAAAATGTTAGCTATATCTTTAGTGGCAGCAAGAGGCATCTTTTGAATGAAATGTTTAGTGATAGATCCAGACCGCTGTATCATCTTTGCGATTTGATGACTATAGGGCGGATCAGTGCAGTTTCTTATCATGATTTCTTGAATAAAATGGCTAAAAATAAGTGGGGAAAATTATTAAGCGAGGATGTTATCGAGGAAGTTATACACTCAACTGAAAGACATCCTTACTACGTTAATGCACTATGTCGCCGTTTGTGGCGTAGTGATAAAACTCCAACCGTGGAGAGTGTTGTAAATGCGTGGGAGCAATATGTAAATCAGCAAGGAGTATGGATATCCAATGATCTTAGTCTTTTGACACTGAATAGAAGAAAATTACTTGGAGCATTAGCCTGTCAACCAACCAACGAACCGCAGGGTAAGAACCTTCTAGTAAAACTTGGTATGGGTCTTTCTAGTATGCAAAAAAGCTTAAGTGATTTGCGAAAACTAGATTTAATCTATTTGGATGCAAATAATTATTTTCGTGTTTTAGATCCCGCTGTAGCTTACTTTATTCGTCAACATTCTGAATGCGCCGTTTAATATGCACCCACGTAAACGTTTCGGACAAAATTTTTTAAGAGATCAGGCGGTAATTAAAGAGATCGCTGCTGCGGTTGCGCCTGGGCCAAATGATCACTTGGTTGAAATTGGGCCAGGGCAGGGAGCTTTGACGCGTCAGCTTTTAGGTAAGACAAAAAGATTTGATTTGATTGAGCTGGATCGCGATTTAGTAGAAATCTTAAAACCTATTTGTCTACTGGAAAAACAGTGTTTTTTGCACTCTTTCGATGTTTTACGTTTTGATTTTCGCGAGATTTATCAAAGAGATAAACTGCGCATTGTTGGCAATTTGCCTTACAATATTTCCACGCCGCTTTTGTTTTATTTAATTAATTTTGGTGATTTGATAAGAGATCTGCATTTTATGCTGCAAAAAGAAGTGGCAGAAAGAATTGTGGCAAGCCCCGGCAATAAAGACTACGGGCGGCTTTCAGTGATGATTCAATACCACTTTAGTGCGGAAATTCTCTTTCCCGTCTTTAAAGAGTCCTTTTTCCCTATTCCTCAAGTTGAATCGGCGTTTATTCGCTTGATTCCACGTCCAGCTGAGACGAAAATCCCTTGTGATCTAAATGCCTTTTCACTCGTAGTGCGCGAAGCTTTCAATCAAAGGCGCAAAACCATTCAAAATAGCCTCAAAAAGCTCGTGGCTAGGGAAGTGTGGGCAGAACTCAATATCGACCCTAAATGCCGTCCTGAGGAGCTTAGGGTGGAAGATTATGTGCTGCTGAGTAAAATAATTAGCTAGAGCTTGGTCTTGATCCTGAAGAAGTTGTTGAGGTATCCGTTTCCTCTTCTTCTGTTTGGGGTTTTTTTGCGGAGGTTACTTTGGGTAATAATTTTTGTGCCAAGCAAAGCTTTGCGCCCAATGTAACTTTTGCTGCTGGTGATAGATAATTCATCGGATTCGGTATATCTGATGGGTCTTCGGTCTCTTGTATGACAAATCCATCTATATCAGTAGTTGCATTAAACGGTTGTGTTTTTTTGCTAAGAAAAGTAAAAGATAAATTTAAATCTTCTTGAGTGACAGAGCATGCTTGAGAAGAAAGCAATTCTAGAAATCCTTTGGAGAGAGGTAATTTTGTTTGTGTTAAATAACCATCTAAAATATAGAAATAAGTTTTTTTTCCTTCTTCTTGTGTAGTTCTAAATTTATCAACATCTTGAGCGTCACTTATGGATAATAATTCATCAATAGCTTTAACGAAGGGAATTTCTTGTTGTGTAATACTAAATGTTTTTTGCATCCACGTCAGAAATTTAGTTTCAGCTGGGTTGCATTCTTTAGTATATTGAAGAGCAAGAAGGTAGCAGGTTTTAAAGTGCCAAATGTTTAATAAGAGCTGTATTTGTTTTTGGGGAGGGAATGATAGTAGGTCTTCTATGGCCTTATTGTTGCGGACCGTTTGTTTGAGTTTTGCTCGATATTGTTGCGCTTTAAAGGCAGCTGCTTCTAGTTGTTCTTGTGGACTTTTGGGTAAATTTATTTTCAATTTTTCTTCTCTATACAGCTCTTTAAATTCCTTTGGGATGTATTCGATCGGATCTATACCAGGACCTAGTTCTTCGACTACAAATTCATCTATTTCTGCGCTAATTTTAAATCTTTCTAAACCGCCTCGAAAATAGGCTTCTAGACAAGTTAAATCTTTTTGGTTGAAGAATGGCTTGTTGTCAAATATAAGCCTGATAAACTCTGATGAAAAATTGAAGTCCATTGCAGCTAAATGTCGTAGTAAGTGGATATAGCTACGTTCTAATATTATATCTATTGAGCTACCTGCTGATTCCTGACTTAGATTTAAATCTATTGTATGTAGGAGTCGCAGATGAATATCAGGTCTTTTGTTGTTAGGAAACCTTTCACGAAACCAATCTCGAAAAAGCTGATCTCGAACATTCTCGTCACGAAACCAATCTCGAAAATTCTTGGAATTAGCGAGCTCTGTCAAAAATCTCAATATTACAAAACAACTGATCCTAATACCCCAGTACGTAATTAAAATCTTTATAGCATCGTTTTGTACGCGTGGGTCTAATGTGCGAGGTTGTAGCGGGGCCCTAGTGGTTGATGACGCCTTGATTTTTTTCGGCGGCGGAGGTGGTGGAGGCGGCGGTGGCGGGGGAGGGATTGGTTTTGAGCTTGATGCTGAAGTAATGGGTGTTGTCCTGCTTACAGGTGGCAGCATTTTAGTAGAAGCCGCTGAGACTGATTGCGATGAAGAAGGTGAAATAATTGCGGGGGATGTTCCTTTCGTAGTTGATGTTGGCGTAGTTTTAGATGTGATGGAAGCTGGAGAAGCGGTAGTGGTTGTTTGGAAGAGTCTTATACGATCTTTTATAGAAATTTTTGGCTCTTCATTAGTATTGCTGCTGCTTGTAGGAGGGTTTGTTGCAGTAACAGTGTTAGAAGAACCGCTTTGAAAACGTGCTATTCTTTCAGCAAAGGATCGAGTTCCTGTTGGGGTTGTCGTAGTTGTGAATGTCTGCATAGCTTCAGTGTAGCGAAAAAACTAGGCTAATGGTATAAAATACAGGGGAAAACGCCTTAATATAATTAAGATTTAATTAAGTAAATAGGTCGTTGATATGTTAGAAAACATGTCTACACGTTTTCCTTATAAATCAATAGGTTGTATTTTTTTATTGAAAACTGGCTATATCCGCAGGTGCAATGCGCTGCATCAGCGGTTTAAAAGTAGCGATTTCGTGATTGAGCAAAGGTATAGAGCGATCTTGCCAGGTAAGAGAAGGGATTTGTAGGAATGCTTCGCTTTGTTCGGCTAAGCTAGGCAGAATTGGCTTTAAATATAAAATCAGTAAGCGAAATAGGTTTAAACCCATAGTGGTTACTTCTTGAACTTTGGGTATTTGCGTCGCATCTTTACTAAGCGCCCAGGGCTTTTCGGCATCGATGTATTGATTGGCCAAATCAGCCAACGCCATGATTTCGCGTACGGCTTCACTATATTTTCGCTCTTCATAGCATTTGCTAATTTTTTCGCCGTTTTCTATAAAAATTTGGAATAAATCTGGTTTAGATAAATTAGAAGCTAGGCGATTTTGGAAATGCTTATTGATAAACGCAGCCGAGCGGCTAGCGATATTCACTACTTTGCCAACTAAATCGCCATTGACGCGGGAGGCAAAGTCAGTGAAGTTAAGATCGATATCATCAATGCCATCGCTAAGTTTAGCAGCGAAGTAATAACGCAAATATTCTGGGTTGAATTTTTCTAAGTAATGTCTGGCTGTAATAAAAGTTCCGCGCGATTTTGACATTTTTTGACCGTTTACGGTGACAAAACCGTGCGTAAATATAGAAGTTGGCGTACGTAAATTGGCAACTTTTAAGACTGCTGGCCAAAATAAGGCGTGAAAGTAAATAATATCTTTGCCAACAAAATGATAAACTTCTGCGTCACTTTTTTCATCCCAATAAGCGGAAAAGCTAAGGTCTGGGCGCTTTTTGGTGAGATTTTGTAGACTTGCCAAATAGCCAATCGGCGCATCTAACCAAACATAAAAATATTTATCTGGATGATCCGGGAGCTGAAAACCGAAATAAGGCGCATCGCGTGAAATGTCCCAAGCTTTTAGGCCTTGAGTAAACCATTCTTCTAGTTTATGGCTTATAGCGCTTTGGAGGTGTTTAGATTCAGAAGTCCATTGGATTAAAAATTCAGTTTGTTTTTCCAGATCGAAAAAGTAATGTTCAGAAGATTTTAAAATTGGGGCCTTACCGGATAGAGATGAAACTGGATTAATTAATTCGCTGGGAGCATAAGTGGCGCCGCAGACTTCGCAGCTATCTCCATATTGATTTTCAGCTTTGCAACGAGGGCAAGTGCCTTTGATAAAGCGATCGGGCAGAAACATTTCTTTGACTGGATCGTAAGCTTGCTCGATAGTTTTACTAAAAATGGCTCCAGCGCTTTTTAATTTTTCATAAATATCGGTTGTAAGTTCCCGGTTTTCTTCCGAATGAGTGGTGTAATAATTGTCGTAGCCGATTAAAAAATCTTCTAGGTCTTTTCTGTGCTCTCCGTAAACACTAGCAATCCACTCTTCTGGAGGGAGATTTTTTTCTTGGGCGCTTAGCATAATGGGTGTGCCGTGAGCGTCGTCTCCGCCTAAAAGCAGGCAAGAATTGCCACGCATCTTTTGCCATCTGACCCAAATATCAGCTTGGATATGTTCTAAAATATGGCCTAAATGCAGTGGACCATTGGCATAGGGGAGGGCTGTTGTTACTAATATTTTACGCATAATGGCTAATTATTCTGCGGTATTCGGGATTTTTTGCAAGGAAATTTTTCAATTTATAAACTATGTAATATGGCGAAAACTGTAATTTTACAAGAGAACTCAACTTAAAAATGTAACCCATTGATTTATAAAGGAAACTTGTAGACATGTTTTTTGGGGAAGTTCTTAGGTTGCATAAAAAAGCCCGCGATTGCGGGCTTTTTTTGTGCTTTATCAGCAACTTTTTAGAAGTATATTCCAATGCGGAAGCGGTATTCATTGGAAGTACGGTTCAACCCTGACATAGAGGAGGTTGATGCACCACCATGAGTGCTGGCTGAATCGGAATATTTATACCATAGGTTACGACGGTATTCGAAACCAACTGCGGTGAACTTCCAAGGAGAAGTGTTAACAACCGCGAAGTAGGCTTGTTGTGGAATTGACAAGGACATTGCTTGCCAGCTCTTGTCATAGCCGAGAGCAAAGTTGCTGTCCATATCGAATACTTTGAAGTTATAAACACCTTCGATGTCGAGAGCACTTGGTTTAGCGCCTGTGCCATTAAACGTCATATCAGTAGTGTCGTATTTGCGTAGTGCACTTACGTACTCAGAGATGAAAGTAAATGGATTAAAGTTTACGGTTAAGTGAACATCAGCACCTGGAACGCGATGTTTCAATTTTTCATAACCAACGGTTCCATCTTTTAGACCAAAGATGCTATCTTGTAAACCATTAGAATCTGACATGTTGGCAATATAGCTAACACCAAGATCGGTAGTTAAAGATTGAAGAGGGGTAACTTTATAACCTAGGTTTAAGCCCCAGTTATCGAGTGTGGTGCCATTGTCTACATAGCTGTCGCCACGGAACACATAAGTCGACGCGTACATGCCCCACTTGCTAAATCCAACTTCAGCAGCGCGAGTTTTGACTCGACCTAAGACTTTGGTCATAGGATCACTTACATAGAGGTAAGTATAGGTACCAAATGGTACGAACATTTGACCAGCAGTGAAGTAGGCTGGGAATTTGTTAATGTTACCAATGGTTAAAAAAGCGCGATCAATTTTGAGACGCGAGTTGGTAACTCTGGAATTAGGAGTTTTGATAGCAGTTGGAACTGGATTGTTGTCTTCGTAGTTGATAAACATAGCGCCAGTTGCCCATTGGCCGACTTCAGCGACGGCATCTAATTCGGCGCGGCTTAAGTTAAAGTCTAGATCACCACTGCCAGTCTTAGTTAGATTGGAATTATAGGTAGCTTTGGCTTCGATAGATCCGCTTAAGTCTATTACAGGGTAATCGGGAAGCACTTCGCCATTTTCTGCAGCGTAATTAGCTAATTTTTGTCTTTGTTCTAATAAACGCAGATCAGTGTTCATAGAAGAAACGTTGACTATGAGGTCACCGCTATTATAAGCGTTACGTTGACCAATGAAGGGCGAGGCTAAGACTGCAAAGCCGTGACCATAACGAGTTGCGGCCAAGATTTTATCCATCTGGGCTTGGTCGTTATTGTGTAGTTCTTGAGCGATTTTGTTGGTTTCAGCAGAAAGAGGAGCGGTGCCTTTCTTTTTGCCGTGCTGCAAATTACTTAATCTTGTTTGCAGTGTAGCCAATTGTTTCTCAAGAGCACGGGCTTGGTCGCTCAGCGCTGCAAGCTGTTTATCTTGAGATTTGGTTTGTTTAGTTACAGTCGGTTTTTGATCTTTGGCTGCGGCGGATTTAGTTGTTTCGGCAGCTAAAGCCAAACTACTGCTAACTAGTAGCGTAGCAGTTAATAAATAGGTTAATTTTCTTTTCACGTTTGAGTTCTCCAAAAAAAATTATGGGGAAAGCATAATGCATGAAGAAAAAAGTAAGATCCGTCGCTATTTTGTGCTCATCAAGAGCGCCTCATTCCTTCACAGGAGAGATTTATACAAGCAAATAAAATAAGAATCAAGCAGAATTAACTTGCTGTAAGCTGATTCTGCTTTATCTCATTAAAATTAATAGAAATTTAAACTTGATCTTTATTTTCGTAGATTTCGCGTTCTAGCTCAGAAAGGCTAGCTTGGAAAGATTCTCGCGCAAACATGCGTTCAGCGTAGTCTTTAATTGGTTTTGCTTGACGTGGTAATTCTATGCCAAGATGTGGTAGGCGCCACAAAAGTGGTGCAATGCAACAATCGAGTAGTGAAAATTCCTCACTCAAAAAATAAGGCAGTTCAGTAAAAACAGGTGTTAGAACTACTAAGCTGTCGCGTAATTCCTTGCGTAGAGCGTCGCGTTCGTTACCTGTACTGCTTAGAATATCGCGAGCTTTTTTAAGCCAATCTTTTTCAAGGCGATGTAACATAAGACGGCTCTTCGCGCGAGCAATTGGATATACGGGAAGCAAAGGTGGGTGAGGAAAGCGTTCGTCTAAGTATTCCATGATCACGTAAGATTCGTATAAAACCAAATCGCGATCTATTAAAGTAGGAACACTTCCATAAGGATTGAGCTCGGCAAGCTCGCGTGGTGGGTCATTGGCGTCGATATGTAAAACATCCACGCCCACGCCTTTTTCAGCCAAAACTATACGCACCTTGTGACTATACAAGTCCAACGCGCCTGAATACAATGTCATAATTGATCTTTTCATGATAGGTACACCCGAATAGAGATTCTAAAGCGCGCTATTATAGCACATTTTTTTTAGTTTACGCATAAGCTTTAAGAAAAAATAAAGGAAATCATTCTATTAGCTTCCATACAGTGGACTTTTTTTGTTATACTTAAACAAATAGCATTGCAGAATTTAATATATGCCTAATTTTTTTATGTCAGCCACCGGTATTATTTTTGAGCAGCCTCTAAACGAGCACATTCGTTTTTCTCTGCGTTTGGAATATCTTTTTCAAAAAGCTAAATATCATTTGGAGAACGACAGCAGTTGGGGTTCGCGTTTTGCCCTAGAAACAATTTTAGAAATTTTAAGTGTTGTGGATCGACCTGATCTAAAAACTAAACTTGCTAAAGCTCTGCAACTTTATGCTGCTTCGCTAGCTAATTTGCTTGGAAATCAGAAACTCTGCGCTGAATTAGATGAAAAGAAGCTGCGCCGTGTACATGATGAGCTTGTAGAAGCCAGTTTAAATTTGCAACAAAATCGTGGCAAAGTTGGGCAAGACTTACGAGATAATGAGTTTATAACCACTATTTCGCAACGTTTAGCGACTGCGGGCGGAACTTGTGATTTTAGTGTTCCGGCTTATCATCTTTGGCTGCAACAGCCGGCCAAAGCGCGTCGACAATACCTGGACGAATGGATTGATAGCTTCGCTGAGCTTGCTAGGAACATTGCTCTTCTTTTAAAACTAACTCGTTCTAGTGTCGATTTGCACACAGCGAAGGCCACTAATGGATTTTATCAAATTGATTTGGATCCGCGAATTTCCTATCAAATGGTCCGGGTAGCGGTTCCCGAAGATGCGCATTGTTACCCTGAAATCAGTGTTGGCCGGCATCGTATTTCGATTCACTTTTATGCTCTAAACCTCAAAGGTCGTCCACTTCAAACCAAAAAGGACCTCACCTTCCAATTGGCATGTTGTAGGATGTAAAAAACATGTCTATGGGTTTTCTTTATAAATCAATGAGTTTTTCTTTCTGCAGGGCAGTGATGTCTTTTACAGGCAATTCCGTCAATTGCGCTATTCGTTCTAGCGACATGCCTTCAGTTAGCAATTTTTGCGCCATGGATCGTGCGGCTTGGGTTATGCCTTCTTTCAGACCTTCTTGTTTGCCAAGCTCTTTGCCTTCTTTGATGCCTTTCTCTATACCAAGTTTCTCACCCTCATACATACCCTGATTGTAGCTCGATTCTATCTCGCTAGCTTGGATACGTCGGATTTTGACGTAGTTTTGATATTCTTCGCGTTCGGCAGGGGTAAATTTCATTTCGTTAAATTTACTCTTGGCTTCGGCGAGTCCTTTGGCGCGGAAAGTATCCTTCACTTCTTCATTTTTCAAAAAGTAGATCCATTCATCCAAAGTATTTTTGGCGATGTCATTGAATTGATTAACTTTTATCAGATAATACTCTGGGTAAATTTTGAAAGTTGCATCTTTGCCGTAAACTTTCTTTTGCTCGTCGTTTAAAGAGAGTTCATCGTTATTGTGCACGCCGATAAAACGAGTTGTTCCATGATAAATATAGTCTTGGCCTTGTCCTAAATCGAAATACAAAATATTTACCGAATAAACTTTTTTGATAGCTTTATATTTTTCGCCTTCTCCCAAATGTTCAACGATAATTTTAGATGTACCATAAAGAATACGATGCAGATAATCATCTTCGGTATTGACTTGCACCTCGATAAGAACTATTTCGCCGCTTTGTAAGCGAACCAACATATCGACGCGATTTTGCTTATCATCGCGATGATCTTTATTGCTTTCACTTTCCAACAATTCCAAAATTTTTAGATCTTGCTTTAAAAGCTCACTTAAAAAACCTTCCAGAATGCCAAAATTGGCTTTACTTCTTAAAAGTTTTTTCATCGCCCAATCAAAGCGAACTAAATGTTGTTTGGCCATAGGAAATACCTCGTGTTTGAGGCATTACTCTAACATAGAATTTATTTTTTTGCAAAAATACCAAAAAACATGTCTACATGATTTCTTTTAAAATCAATGAGTTGAATTTTAAAGTAACAATCTTTGAATAGGCTTGAGTAACATTGGATTTTCTTGTTTAGTCTGGATCCTCTTGGTCAAGTCGCTAGAAGATGACGAAAGTAACAGAATCTTTGATGCATTAAATGCTCACTAAAAACATCATTGAATATGTTTGCTTATCGCAGTGATTTTGTTTACAATTTTTTCAACTGTTTTTGTCGTTTTTTGTGAACGAGGACTTCATGTTTTTTGGTAAAATCGGCCGAAAATTTCTCATTTTTTTAATAAGTTGTAGCTTTTTGGTGCTTTTGTCTGGTTGCGGCACGAAGCCAGTAGAAATTATTTGGAAGCCGCCTTATTGTGAGCATCCTCCTGCCAAAGAATGGATTGCTTCATTGCACCAATTCATAACCAAAATGCCAAAATACAAAAAAGATGTTTTAGTTCTCGACATTCCTATGCAGCAGTTGTTTAATGCTAACTCGGCAAATATTAGCAATAGTGGAATAAAAATTTTAGAGAACGTGGTAGGATTAGCTGGTAGCTATGAAATCATAGATATTAAGGCGCTGAGTTATCGTTGTGCTAGGCCTGGTAGTTCCGCTGAAGTTGCTTCTGTAACAAAAGGTTTGGCGGAAGAATCGGCGCTTAGAGTAATTGATTATTTGTGGCAAAGAAAGGTCGATATACGACTCGGAATATCTAATGGAATTCGCTATGAATGTAAGGCTAGCCAAGGCTCTCAGTATGGCGATTTTGTAGAAATTAGTTTCCAGGTTTTGGCTGATAAATGTAAGGATTAGAGGGTCTATTATGACAACAGAAGTCAAAGCAGAAGTGAAGCCAGAAGCGAAAGTTGAGGCGCAAAAAGCAGGCGGAAGCGGCCTAGAAGTCGTAATGCTGCGCAATAATTTTTATCGCGATAATTACCGTCGAGTTATTAGCGCTCTTTTGCTGATGATTTTGATAAATTTTGGTTTAGTTGGTGTGGTTTTTTATCAAATTTCCAACGTTCCAACTCCTCAATATTTTGCGACAGGATCCGATGGTCGTATTACCCCTCTTTATCCTCTCAGTATGCCTGTTATGTCCCCCGGTGAATTAGTGCAGTGGGCGAGTAGGGCTGCTGTGGCTGTTTATTCTTATAATTTTGTTGATTATCGCGAAGCTTTGCAGAAAGCTCAAAATTATTTTACGCCAGAAGGTTGGTCTAATTTCGAGGATGCCCTAAAGAGCTCTCGTACCTTAGATATGGTTTTGGATAAAAAACTAGTAGTTTCTGCTGTGGCAACTGGTGCGCCTGTTATTTTGGACCAAGGTCTAGTTAATGATCGTTATGCCTGGAAGGTGCAGTTACCGATTTTAGTTACTTATCAGAGTGCAACAGAAAACACTCAACAGCCCTTGGTTGTCACTATGGTTGTCAGCAGAGTTCCGACATTGAATACTCCGCGCGGTATTGCGATTGCTAGCTTTGTTTCTGGTCCTGGCTCGAGTCCTGCTAGATAGTAAAAAATAAAGAGTACAAAAAGTATGATTTTATTGGTAAGGATGTTAATTGCTACTTTGGTTTTATTTTCTACAGCTTGTTTTGCGGCTGCAGAAACTGGAGATATAGATAAAGACCAGGCTCAATTTGTTCAACAAGTTTTAACTCGCATCCAGCCTCAGAAAAAACCAGATGGAAGTGCAGCAGCTGTGCCAGATCCCAATGCGCAAGCAGCGCAGCAACCAGGTCAAAATCCAGTAGCGGTACCTGCTAAGGCAGAAACTCCTCCAGAACAGCCAGATATGTACGAGGATGCTTTTACCAATGTAGTAAACCAGCTTTTGCCAATGTCCCCAGATCAAATTACTCGCTTGAAGGCTGCCTTTAATGAGGCTCAAAAAGCTGCTGTGCAGCCAGTTGGGGTTCCTCCTCGTCCAACATCAAGCTCTATTGTTGTAGATCTGCAGCCGCGAGCAACTCCGCCTGTGATACGCTTGCAAGCTGGATATATAACCTCGTTAGTAATCATGGATTCAACTGGTCAACCATGGCCAATTTCAGCTTATAGTCTTGGTGACCCTTCGGCATTTAATATTCAATGGGATAAAAAGAGCAACACCTTGTTGATCCAGTCTGTGACATTTTATAAGCGTACCAATTTGGCGATTATGCTAAAAGGCTTGAATACGCCAGTTATGCTTTCCCTGTTGTCTGGACAAGAAGCGGTCGATTATCGAGTAGATTTGCATGTACCTGGAATGGGTCCGAACGCTATGGTCGAGCAAAATGGCCTACCAGGCGTTGCTAATCCAGTTTTACTTGATGTTCTAAATGGTATACCTCCAAGAGGTAGCAAACCTCTAAAAGTTTTAGGAGGAGAATGCCAGGCTTGGTATATTGGAAGGACGTTATTTTTACGTACCAATTTGGATATTATTTCTCCAGCTTGGAGATCGATTATGACCAGTATGGATGGCACTCATGCTTACGAATTACAAACATCGCCAGTGGTTTTAGCGTTGGAGCATGGAAAGGATAAGACCATAACCTTAACACTTGAAGGGTGGGAATGACATGGGTGAAAAAACACAAAACATAAACAAGGTCTTTAGTGACAGTAAATCACGAGGTTTTGTCATAATTTTAGTAGTTGTGGCTCTGGTAGCAGTTATTATCAGCATCGCCCGTTTTAAAAGTAGTTCTACTAAAGGACCGGCTACAGGTGCATCTTTGCAAGGTGTCCCAGCTATTCGTTCTGTGCCTGGTGTTGGAAATGCCACACGAGAGTATGTCAAATTGCAAGAACAGCAAAACGAAGAGCAAGCTTATCAAGCTGAGCAAGCGAAAACAGCTGCTGTTGCTACAGTAACTCGTGCAACTTACGTAGATGGAAGCGCTTGGGGAAAAGATACCGGGCGACGCGTAAGTAAAGCCGGGTGTTCTGCTGAAGACTTAAAATTGGCTAAGTCAGCAGGCGTAAATGCTACAGAATTGCATTGCCGAGGTTGCAGTTTAGAAGCTTTGAAATCTGCTGGTTATACGGCAGGTGAGCTATTTGATGCAGGTTTTTCGGCTAAAGAATTACGTGATATTGGTTTTTCTGCTGCAGCGTTGCGTAATGCAGGTTTTTCTGCGAAAGATTTAGCGGGTGTTGGTTTTGGTATTAAGGAGCTACGTGAGGCTGGATTTAATGCAGAAGATCTTAAAAGCGCGAACTTTTCCGCTAAAACTATGGTGGATGCTGGTTTTAGTGCTAAGGATTTAAAAGACGCTGGTTTTACTGCTGAGGAAGCTATAAAGGCTGGTTTAGCTGTAAAAGATTTGGCAGAAGCAGGTTTTACTGCTGCTCAATTAAAGAGCGCTAATTTCGGTGCTAAAGAGCTTTTGGCAGCAGGTTTATCTCCTGCGCAGTTATTGCGTGCTGGATTTTCTAATCTTGATTTAAAAAATGCCGGTGTAAGTGATGAGGAAATTCGTAAGGCAAACGCCGTGAGTAGTCAGAATTGTAGCGAAGAGAGAGTGAAGAAGATGCGCTCTCAAGGTTTGCAAGGTGTGGCTTTGAAAAATACAGGATGTAGTGCTGCTTCTTTGCGAGCTGGAGGTTTTTCGCCAGCAGAATTAAGAGTGGCTGGTTTTGCTGCTGGAGATTTAAGAGACTCAGGGTTTACTGCTCGCGAATTAAAAGATGCGGGTTATACGGCTAAAGAATTGCAAAGCGTAGGTTATTCCGGAAATGAGATGAAGCAGGCTGGATATGCTGTAGCCGAATTAAAGGAAGCGGGTTATTCGGCTAAAGATCTAAGAGACGCTGGATTTGATGCTAGGGAACTAAAAGAAGCTGGTTTTAGCGCCAAAGATTTAAAAGAAGCCGCTTTCTCTGCGGGTGAAATACGAGCAGCTGGAATTAGTGCGAAAGATCTAAAAGAAGCTGGTTTTAACGCCAAAGATTTAAAAGAAGCTGGTTTTAGTGGCAAAGAGCTTAAAGATGCTAATTTTCCTGTGGAAGATATGAAGGCTGCTGGTTTTACTTCTGGAGACATGGTTAGAGCAGGATTCGATGCTAGTCAGGTAGGCGGAGTTGGTTTGGTTAGTTCTGGCGTTGGGCCTCTTCAAGCTCAAACGCAAGCGCAATCAGCCAATTGTACAGTAGATAACTTAAATAAATTTAAAGGGCCAGATGCGGATGTTGCTACTTTGAAGAGATTAGCTTGTACTTCTGCAGCGCTAAAGGCCGCTGGTTTTACCGCAAAAGAGCTTCAGGATATTGGATTTTCTGCTAAAGATTTAAAAGATGCTGGTTTTACAGCGATAGAGCTCAAGGATGCTGGTTTGAGCTCCACAGAACTTGCTAAAGACGGTCTTTTTTCGGCGCGAGAGCTGAAAAGCGCTGGTTTTACAGCGAATGATATCAAAGAAGCTGGTTTTTCTGCCGATGAGATTTCTAAAACGTTTGCGAGTCAAGATTGTAGTCTTGGAAAATTACGCGAGCTACATACTCAAGGTATTTCTAGTGCTGCTATACGAGAACTTGGGTGTGATGTTGCAGCATTAAGTGCTGCTGGATTTACGGCTAAAGAATTAAAAGATGCAGGTTACTCATTGAAGAGTCTTAAAGATGGCGGGTTTAAAGTTCAGGAATTCAAAGATGCTGGTTTTTCTGCACAAGACATTAAAGAAGCTGGTTTTAATGCTGCAGAGTTGAGGGCTGCTGGATTTAAACCAGAAGACATGAAGGCAGCTGGTTTCAGTGCTTTTGAAGTTGATCAGGCTATGAATGGACAAGATTGCAGTATAGAGCGCCTGCGGGACATACATACTAGCGGTGTTTTTGGTTCTACTTTGAAAAATCTAAATTGTGGAGTTAAGGCGCTTAGAGCAGCTGGTTTTACAGCTAAGGAGCTTAAGAGTGCGGGTTTTTCTGCAAAGGACCTTAAAGATGGTGGATTCAGAGCGGAAAAGCTGAAAGAGGCTGGTTTTTCAACACAAGAATTAAAAAATGCTGGTTTTAGCGCAACGAATTTAAAAAGGGCGGGAGTTGGTGAAACTGAGTTACGCTCATTAGGTTTTTCTCCTGATGAAATTGCTAAAGCCGTTTCTGATCCAGGATGCAGTGTTGCTCACTTGCGTGATGTGCGATCGCAAGGTATAGCTCCAGCAGCTTTGAAAGATTTAGATTGCGGAGTTGCTGCTCTTAAGGAAGCAGGTTTTACAGCGGAAGAGTTGAAAAATGCTGGTTTTGTAGCAGGAGATTTAAAAGAAGGTGGCTTTAGTGCACAGGAACTAAAAAACGCTGGTTTTAATGCTAGCGATTTAAAAGAAGCTGGTTTTATTGCAAAGGATTTAAAAAAAGCTGGTTTTACAGAAAACGATATGCAATTAGCAGGATTTTCTCAGGCTGAAATAGCAAAGGCTATTGCCGATACTTCTTGCGATGTTGATCGTATACGGGAATTGCATTCCAAAGGAATTGCTCCTGAAACTATAAAAAACTTAGACTGTGGTGTGGCGACGCTACGTGCAGCAGGTTTTACCGCCAGTGAACTTAAAGAGGCTGGCTTCACTCCGCGTGATTTAAGAGATGGTGGATTTAGTGTTGGTGAGATGCAGCAAGCAGGATTTTCTGCGCAAGAATTACAAAAAGCTAACATTGCGTCCAATGAGGCTCCAGGAGTTTCGGATTGTAGTGTAGAGCGTTTGCGTGATTTGCATAAAAAGCGAGTATTTAGTGCTAAGCTGAAAAGTATGGGATGTGAAGTGGCGGCAATGAAAGCTGCTGGTTTTACGGCTACAGAATTAAAGTCCGGTGGTTTTTCCGCACAAGAGTTAAAGAATGGCGGATTTACTGCACAAGAATTAAAACAAGCTAAATTTACTTCACAAAATTTAAAAGATGCTGGTTATTCGGTCGAAGATTTAAAACAAGCTGGTTTTACAGCTAGCGAACTCAAAAAAGCTGGTTTCGTTGCGGAAGATTTACTTAAAGCAGGTTTTAATTCGGAAGATTTAAAGAAAGCTGGATTTTCTGCGACTGAGATTTCGCTTGCTACAACAGCGCAAAAATGTGATTTGGAGCACTTACGTAAATTGCGTACTGATGGAGCTCCTGCTTCTATGCTGAGAGGTCTAGGTTGTGGTGCTGGAGCGCTGAAAGCAATTGGTTTTACATTAGAAGAAATGAAGGCAGCTGGTTTTTCTGCTAAGGAACTAAAAGATACTGGAGCTAGTGCAAAAGAACTAAAGGCAATAGGATTTACTGCCAAAGAATTGGTTGAGGCAGATTTTCCTATTCCTGAACTTAAGGTAATCGGTTTTAGTGCTAAAGATCTTAAAGAAGGTGGGGCTAGTGACGAGAGTTTAATGCACGCTGGTTATGCAATGAATGAGCTCGTAGAAGCTGGTGTTGCGCAAGCAATAGCTATGGAAAAAGCTAAAGCGATGAGGGCAACGGAGGCAGGGGATCAAAGGAGCGATTGGGAAAAGCGTTTGGATAATTCACGTAAGCGTGGTATGCAAGGACTATCTAAACAAGATTACTCTGACCAAGTTAAACAAATGCAGCAAACTTTAAGTGGACAAGCCAGTGAGCTCTTTTCTTCCTGGGTTCCTGTAACTGGGCAGCAATACACTTCAGGTGGAGGGGAAGGCGCGGGTCCATCGGGTGCTATGGTAGGGGAAGGTTCTGGTCAAGCAGGCCAGACAGGTTCTGCAGGAGCATCTGACGTTAACGTTGATAGATTTAAAGCTGGAACAATTTTATTTGCGGTATTGGATACAGGCATTAATTCTGATGAAAATAGCCCCATTATGGCGACTATAGTGCAAGGCAAGTTAGCTAAAGCGAAAGTAATGGGTAGTTTTCAACGTACCAATAAGAAAGTATTTTTGCAATTCAATTTACTGAGTGTGCCCTACTTAAGCAGTAGTGTTACAGTAAGCGCTGTTGCTATAGATCAAAATACAGCGCGTACAGCCTTGGCCACCAATGTTGATAACCACTACTTGATGCGTTATGGTTTATTATTCGCTTCATCTTTTGCTAGTGGTTTGGGACAGGCAATTCAAACATCGGGATCTTCTTCGCAAGAAAATACCAATGGTATGCGCACTAACTTTTTCCAGAAACTCAATACTGGAGATAAGTTAATGGTTGCTTTAGGAAATGTGGGGCAGCAATTAGGTACAAATTTATCTCCAATATTTAATACGCCGCCAACGGTTGAGGTCAAAGCTGGAACTGGTATAGGAATCTTGCTTATGTCAGATTTGGCAGTACCTAAAAAATCGGATGATAAGTAAAAAATGGTTTATGAATCAATAAAAAACTTTAAAGGTAAATAGTATGGATGATTTAAATACTAATAAAACAGAGTCGGGTGTAAGTTCCCCTGATGAATATCGTGTGGTTTCAGAAGATGCATACAGTCAGCCTGCTCCTTCTCCAATTACTGAGCAAATTCAGGAGCCTATCAAAGAAGAGAAAAGCTCGTTATTCGATAAGCTAAAAAGTAAAAAAATATTGGTTCCGGTAGGGCTAGTTGTTGCGACTCTTGTTTTGATGCAAATAATGGGAGTTTTTTCGCAAAAACATCGGGATTCTAATATCGGTTTAGGTCAGCAGATAATTGCTAAGCCTGAGTTTCCTAAACCCACTCAGGCCCCAGTAGCTGTACCAGCTCCTCAGCCAGTTATTGCCCCACGCCCTGATGTAGATGAAAAAGTAGGTAGACAATTAGACGCCGTGTTACATCGCGAGCAGCAAGATATGGCTCAGATGGAAAAAATTGGCAATCTTTTAGGTGAAGGGCAGATAGTTTTGATTGGTTTACGTAAGTCAGTAGAAGATTTGAGCTCTTCTGTGAACACATTGACAAATAAAGTCAACGTTTTGATGACCATGGTTAAACCACCAGAACCGCCTAAAAAGAAGAAAAATGGAATTAAAAGAACACCGTATCACATTAAGGCCATAATAACTGGCAGAGCTTGGTTAGAAGATCCTAAAGGTAACACAATAACCGTTAGAATTGGTGATATTGTTAACGGCGCTCGAGTCGAAATGATTTCACCAAATCAAGGTGTGGTGTTGACTAGTTCTGGTGAAATGATTCAGTATGGAAATAATGATTTATAGCCGTGGTTGGTATGTCCTCCATTATTAATAGCCCAAACATAAAAATCACTCAAATTTTGGAGTTTTTTCTAGTATCCAGTGTGCTTTTTGTTTTGACTGGTTGTGCAACAGCTAATCCTGATTTAAATGCAATCATGACTAGGCTTTCTGAGAACTTGCACACTATTGTGATTTTTATTAATGCTTTGTCTTACGTAATGGGGCTTTGGTTCATGTATTCGGGCTTGTATTCATTAAAAATATACGGTGATTTACGCACCATGATGCCCTCTAATGCCAGTATGGCTGGTCCATTACTAAAGCTAATACTAGGGGTTATGTTGTTGCTTATGCCCGGGATGGTAAAAATAAGCATTAGCAGTTTGTGGGGAGCTGGAGCTGCCGATTCACTTATGCAGTATCCCACATTAAGTCCCTCCATGCAGTCTTGGGAAAATACTATAAAAGGTGTTATTGATATAATTAGGGTTTTAGGATACATCTCATTTTTGCGAGGTTTTAATATGTTATCTAAGGCCACCAAGCAGCAGGCTCAGCCAGGCTTGTATGGCAAGGGTACTATGCATGTTTTAGGTGGGGTATTAGCAATAAATATTGTTGGTACAATAAATATTATTCAATATAGTTTAGGTTTTGCTATTGTTTAATATTGATTGATTTATTGTGCTATCTTGATGAAAAATAGTATAATTAGATGTTAAGTTTGTTTTTTCAATGTTAGTAAATTTTTCGAGGAGGAAAATATGTTTGATAAGAAAAATTTGTGCAGAATTGCTAAAATTTTAGCTACAGCAATAGGTTTGTCTTTGCTTTTCGTTGGTATGGCTTATGCTACTGATTCTACTACTCCAACAGGTAGTGTTGGAGCTATATCCGAAACTGTGGCCAAGTCATTTACGGGTATAGGTAAATTAATGCTCGGAACAGCCTATGTGGCCGGTATTGGTTTTGCTATTGCCTCGATTTTCAAATTTAAGCAACATCGTGACAATCCAACTCAAGTTCCGATAGGTACTCCTATAGTGCTATTATTGGTTGGCGTTTGTTTGATGTTTGCTCCTGCTATAATGAAAGCTGGAGGAACTACGGTTTTTGGCGACACCAAACAGGCTGGTGGTTTTACTGGTGAAGGTGCTACTAAGATAATTGAAGAAACGAAATAAAATAGGTGTATAAAGCTCCATCATAATTTTCTATGATGGAGCTTTGTGTTTTTGTTTTGTGTGGCGGTCTATGGTGTTTCCTTTGCGTAAAATTAAAAAATCTTTAGGGTGGATTTCTATAATTGCTTTTTGCTTTTATATAGGCTGTGCTTTTGCTGCTGACAGCGTTGTGGCTGCTAGCATCGCCGATATAGCAAATAACATTACCAAATCTTTTGAAAATATTGGCCGACTTATGCTGGCAACCTCTTATTTGGCTGGTATTGGTTTTACAATAGCTTCTATCTTTAAGTTTAAACAACATAGAGATAATCCTACACAAATTCCAATTGGTACACCCATAGCCTTGTTGATGATAGCGGTAATATTAATCTTTTTACCAGGCATTATTAAGCCAGTTGGTTTTACGATTTTTGGAACGGGTGCAGATCTTAAAAGTATGGCTGGTGGTTTTACAGGTAATGGAGCTTGTGGGCTGCCTGGCAGTAGTTGCTAAAAGTTAAATAAAATTCAATTTGGGTTATGTTAACATTTCATCCCCTAAAATTAAGCGTAACACCCGATGCCTGGCGGCTTTATTCTCAGCGTAAAAGCGATCCACAGTTTCAAGAATTTAAACGCAGAGTTTTGGTGCGAGATCAATATACTTGCCAGTTTTGCGGGTTTCAGGCTATCCAACATCAAGAAATTGTCAACTTAGATCAAAATTACTACAACAACAAAATTTCTAATCTCGTTACAGCCTGTTGTTTTTGCGTACAATGCTTTTTCTTAGAAGCTGTTGGCAAGGATGATAATAGTGGCGGAGTTTTAGTTTATCTCCCTGAAATTAAGCAAAATGAACTGAATGGTTTTTGTCATGTTTTATTTTGCGCTATGGCCAATGCTACCAATCATCGCAACGATGCACAGGGTATTTATCGTAGTCTTAAGTTGCGTTCTAATGTTATAGAAAAGCAGATTGGTACTGGTATGAGCAATCCAGCTTTGTTTGGTCAATTGCTCGTGGATACTCCTAAGCAAGAGCGGTCGAGGATTATCGAGAAAATTTTATCCCCAATGCGTCTCCTCCCATCACAAACTAGATTTAGTAAACAAATTGAGGATTGGGCTCAGGGTGCATTTCAAGAGTTGGAAGAAACATCATCGTAGTTTTTGGAATTTGGAATAGATTTTATGGCAAATATAATGGAATCCATTCTTGACAGTGCCGATTTGCTATTAACTTGGCTTGGCATGTTTTTGAAGCAATCTCCTGGATATTATTGCGATCTGCAAACCGCTGATAGCTCTTCGGTTTTAGTTGGTAATGATGGTGCTTTGATTTCTATCTTACGCATTTCTGGTGTTAAAGCACTGATCGGAAGCGCCGAGTTTGCTCAATTGCAAGGTCGACTCATGCAAGCTTTTCGTAGTGCAATGTCGCGTAATGGACATTCGGTGCAGGTCTATTTTGGATACAGTAAGGATGAAGTCAGCGAAGATATTTCTCATATTTTAGAGCCAGCTCGCAATACAGCTAGACGTCTGCACATGAATCTGGATGATTTATTTGAAGAGCGTATTAGTTACTTATCTCGTTATTGTGCACATGAAGAGGTGTTTTTAGTACTTTGGACTAGACCCAGTGCACTAACTAGCGAACAATTCAACCAAGCTTTTAAAGAAAAGCAAAAGCAAATAAGAAAACAAAACATTCCTCCTTTCCGTTATACACAAAATTTACTTGCAGCCATTCCAGATCTGCGCGATTTACACGATTCTTTTGTGCGTTCTGTCTACAACGACTTAAACAACATGGGTATAGTCGCCAAAGTTTTGGAGGTGCACGAAGCTCTTTATGAAGTTAAGCGCAGTATTGACCCAGAATTTACGGACAGAGAATGGCGTCCTCTTCTTCCAGGAGATAAGATTCCAGCTATTCAAGACTCCAAAAAATCGCAGGGCAATATTTCGGATATTTTATGGCCAGCATTGACTCAGCAACTTTTTACTCGGGATGCTGAAAATGTAGATTTACGTACCTGCAGAATTGGTGACCGCGTTTATTCTTGCATTTTTATAGATCTTTTTCCTAAAGATGTTCAACGTTTTGTGGACCTTTTTAACAGAACCTTGCCTTTGCATATGCCGTGGCGCATGTCTTTTCTTATAGATAGCAAGGGCCTTAATTCTTTGAAAATGAAATCTGCATTAACGGCGATTATGAGTTGGACTTCATCTCAAAATAGGCTCATTAATGATGCAACAAATTTATTGAAATACATAGATCTACATTCTGACGACGCAGTTGTTAAAATGCGTGTTGTAGCTTGTACGTGGGCTCCAGATGATAATATTCGCTTATTGCGTACTCGTTCTTCTCAACTTGCGAAAGCAATCGAGGGATGGGGATCTTGCAATGTTTCTGAAATATCGGGAGATGCTTTTGGCGGTGTGGTTTCGACTATGCTTGGTGTTTCTGGAGATAGTTCTGCAATACCGACAGTAGCACCTTTATCCGGTGTGTTATACATGTTACCTCTGTTTCGGCCTTCTTCACCATGGCAGTTTGGTGCTATTTTATTTCGCTCTCCTGACGGCAAGCCATGGCCTTATCAGCCTGGATCTAGTGAACAAACGACCTGGATCGATTTGTTTTATGCGCGTCCTGGTTCTGGTAAATCAGTTTTATCAAATGCGATCAATTTGGCTTTGTGTTTGTCGAGTGGTATTCAACGTTTGCCGCGAATTTCTATCATCGACATCGGGCCATCCAGTAGCGGTTTAATTTCTTTATTGAAAGAAGCTCTGCCAATCGATAAAAGACACTTGGCGGCTTATCACCGTTTGCGCATGACATCGTCTTATTCTATTAACCCCTTCGATACGCATCTTGGAGCCCGTTATCCAACACCGCAAGAACGTAGTTTCTTAGTTAATTTCGTTACATTGCTTGCTACACCAGTCGGCGCTTCTAGGGCATATGACGGGATTCCAGACATGGTTGGCATGGTTGTTGATGAACTCTACAAAAAGAATGCAGATGATGGAAATCCAGAAATTTATACCTCAGGAGTTGAGGAATTAGTAGACGCTATTCTCGATGAAACCGGTTTTGTTAAAGATGCGCGTACCACTTGGTGGGAAGTAGTGGATGCTTTATTTTTAGCAGGTTTTCAACACGAAGCAATCTTGGCGCAGCGTCACGCCGTGCCGCTTTTAGCTGATTCTGCATCGATTTGTCGTACCCCTGCTATAGAAGATTTGTATGGAAAAATATCAGCTCCAACGGGTGAGACATTGATTGAAGTGTTTACTCGCATGATTTCATCAGCAGTGCGTGAATATCCAGTTCTTTCGCAGTCGACCAGATTTGATATTGGCGACGCTAAAGTGGTTTCACTTGATCTTGATGAAGTAGCAAAAAGCGGTGGAGAAGCGGCAAATCGCCAAACAGCAGTTATGTACATGTTAGCGCGTTATATTTTAGCTCACCACTATTATTTCAATGAAGACGATATTGCAGCCATTCCAGAAGCTTATCACGCCTATCATCAAAATCGCGTTGCTGAAATTAAAGAAGATCCGAAGCGTTTAGTGTTTGACGAATTTCATCGCACGGCCAAAACACCAATGGTTCGTGAACAGGTTGTTGTTGATATGCGTGAAGGACGTAAGTGGAAAGTTCAGGTGGCTTTAATTTCGCAATCCATTGAAGACTTTGATCCAGTTATGGTCGAGTTTGCTACTTCGATTTTTATTATGGATGCAGGTCCAGAACAATCTATTCGTAAGACTTCTTCTACTTTCGGTCTTTCCGAAACGGCCCAACATGCACTCAGAAATCATGTTCATGGTCCACGTGAAGGTGGAGCAACTTTCTTGGCGCAATTTGCCACCAAAGAAGGTATGAATACTCAACTTTTAACGGCGACTTTGGGCCCAGTGGAACTTTGGGCTTTCACTACAACTTCAGAAGATAGCAACGTACGTAACCAACTATATCGCAAGATTGGTCCGGGCGAGGCTCGACGCGTTTTAGCCACACTTTTTCCTTCTGGTTCTGCTGCCAAATTTGTCGAAGCGCGCCTTGTGGGTATCAAAGATCAAGGTGGTATGATGGATGAAAGCGTAAAACTCGGTGTGATTGACCAATTAGTTAGCGATATATTGCAAGAATATTCCAAAAATCCCTACTTCAAACGTCTGCCATAAAAATCTTGCTCTCCCACATACATGCGGTTATTCTAGTAATTGAGAGGTGAGGGCTATGCTAGATAATCGCGGGTTTCGTTTAAATGTTGGTATGGTTTTAGTTAATGCTGAGAATAAAGTTTTCTGGGGTAAGCGAGCGCGCCATAAAAGTGCTTGGCAATTTCCACAAGGCGGTATTCAGGCTTACGAAACTTTAGAAGAAGCGATGTATCGAGAGTTAGATGAAGAAGTTGGTCTTGCTTCATCAGATGTTGAAGTTTTGAAAGTTACAAAAAAATGGGTTTATTATAGCGTACCTCAGTATGTACGCCGTTCCAAGGAAGATCCTCAGAATGCTAAATATCAAGGACAAAAACAACGCTGGTTTTTATTGCGTCTTTTGTCTGATCCAAAAAAAATTAACTTTCATTCTACGTCTTCACCAGAATTTAGCGAATTTGTTTGGGTAGATTATTGGTATCCAATGCACCACGTTGTGCATTTTAAACAGTCGGTTTATTACAAAGTTTTGCGTGAATTTGAGCCGATTTTGTTCCCGAATAATCCAAAATGATATTTGATTTTGCAACACATTGATTTTAAAGGAAATCCTGTAGACATGTTTTTAAAGAAATTATTCATCATTCATCATTTATAATTCATAATTCATAATTCATAATTATTTTCCTATGCTCCACTATCCAAACATCAATCCAATTCTCCTCCAAATCGGTGCTTTTAAGATTTATTGGTATGGATTTATGTATTTGGCTGGCCTTGCCGGTGCTTGGTTTTTGGCGCGTTATCGTATTTTACAAAATGCTTCCAGATATGATTTTTTATCGGCTGATTTGCTTGGCGATTTTCTGTTGTGCTGCATGTTTGGTGTAGTGATTGGTGGGCGTGTTGGTCATATTTTATTTTATGATTTCGCTGCTTTTTTAAACAATCCTTTGGTGTTGTTTAAAACTTGGCAAGGCGGCATGTCATTCCATGGCGGATTAATCGGTGTGATGTTGGTTTGCTTTATTTTTGCGCGTAAAAAGAAACTAGATTTTGCTTTGTTTTGCGATTTTTTAGCGCCACTCGCTCCAATAGGATTAGGTTTGGGACGTCTCGGAAATTTTATAAATGGAGAGCTTTGGGGTAGGGTAACAACAATGCCTTGGGGTATGGTTTTTCCACATGTAGATTTTCTTCCGCGTCATCCTTCACAACTTTACGAAGTTTTTCTGGAAGGTATTTGCCTCTTTGTAATTCTTTGGATTTATTCCGCTAAGCCTCGTCCACGTTGGGCTGTGTCTGGCATGTTTTTATTGTTTTATGGAATTTTCCGCTTTCTAGTCGAATTTGTCCGCGAACCTGAAGTTGCTTCCGGATTTTTTGGTTTAGACTGGATGACCATGGGCCAGCTTTTGTCTGTGCCAATGATTCTTGTCGGTGCTTGGTTGGTGATAAAATCTTATCGATAGCCGTATGGCTTTAGCCTGCGTAAAACTTAAGCATAAACCACTTTAAGATGCCCATATAGCGCAACCTTTTTATTTTCTTGCGCCGTTATTGGCTTTTTACGCACCACGATTTCAATATCTTGGTTGAGTTGATTTAAAAATTTGATCAATCTTTCTAAAGAAAAACCTTCTAATATCCCGCGACTCAAGAGCGACACATTGGGCTGAGAAATGCTGAGCAACTTTGCAACTTCTTTTTGGGTTAAGTTTTGTTCTTGTAATATAGCGTTAATTTGCGTTGCTAATGCGGCTTTTGCTAGCATTTCTTCAGAGTTTGGGAAGCCAAGATCTTTAAAGACGTTACCGCTGCTTTTTTGTAGGATCTTAGTTCTAGTTTTCACGTTTTACCCGCTTGTTAGTACGTTCATATAATACTCTATCTAATAATAATATACAAGTTTTAGTATATGGTATAATGCGTCATCAAGAGTATAACGATAGTAGATAATATATTTTTTGCAATACCGTGTTTCTTGAGTTGGTATGTTTGAACCCAAGGAAGGCTTTGTTGAATAAATAAGAAGTTACGAACGAGATTTAATCGATTATAATTCAATCACTTAAAGCAATAAGGAGAGAATTATGAAAAAGACTAAATATCACGTTCGTAACTGGAAGCAT
>Ga0172379_10001707_pt1 | contig 42435 bp, 37 predicted proteins | sample GrowelOW334metaG_FD_119756 | JGI IMG/M metagenome (GOLD analysis project Ga0172379, IMG submission 119756) | Groundwater microbial communities from an aquifer near a municipal landfill in Southern Ontario, Canada - Groundwater well OW334 metaG | ecosystem: Environmental > Aquatic > Deep... | reverse complement strand
TTGTCGAAGGCTCACCTTTTTAAGGGGGTCGTGAGGCTGTCGAGCCGAACGCTTCAGGATTTTCTAAGCTTCAGAAAATCCGTACCCTTAAAAAGGTGTGCCGAGTAAAAAGTTTGATAAATTAAACAAAAAAGACCCCGCAGGGCCCTCTTTGACAATCGAGATCATAAACCTCTAAGCAATCCCTTAGGTAGTGCTACTTAAGTTAGGAAAGTCAGAAAGGATAGTCTCAGCGCTCTCTAGTTCAAGCCAGAGTGCCATTACGTCCTTTTAGAAAAACCCGTTAGACCTTTCGGTCTAAATTGCTTAGAGGTTTATGAACTTGATTTTAAAATAACAAAAAAGTGCTTCTTTTAAGCCCTTTTTAACTACACTAGAAGTATAGCATAAACCAAAATATATGTCAATAGGCAAGACACAGGAAGACAATTTTTCTATCGCCTCCAACAATGAGGATTCTTACCTCGATAAATCTCTTCGCCCTTTAATTTGGGACGAGTATATTGGCCAAAAGTCCATTAAAGACAATCTCCATATTCTACTGACGGCTGCCAAAGAACGAAATCATCCGCCGGAGCACTTGCTCTTTTATGGCCCTCCGGGCCTAGGAAAAACGACGTTAGCTTATCTTATCGCAAAGGAGTTGGGGGTGCAAGTCAAGGTTACCTCTGGACCAGCTATCGCTAAAGTCGGCGATTTGGCTTCTATCCTCACCAACCTCTCGGCCGGGGACATTCTCTTTATTGATGAAGTCCACCGTTTAAACAAAATGATCGAGGAAGTCCTCTACCCCGCCATGGAGTCAGGCTCTCTCAATATCATTATTGGTAAAGGCCCAGGGGCCAGAATCATTCAACTAGACCTACCGCCCTTTACCCTCATATCTGCTACTACGCGGGTGGCCCTGATTTCTTCTCCCCTTCGTTCTCGTTTTTCTGGTGGCACTTTCCGCTTGGAATTTTATAACGAAGATGAGATCGGTCAAATCATTAAACGCTCGGCGAAGATTCTCAATATTTTAGTTGAAGATGAAGCGGTTAATGAAATTGCTCGTCGCAGTCGTTTTACCCCTCGTATTGCCAACCACCTTTTAAAGCGTTGTCGTGATTATGCCCAAGTCGCCAAAGAGCCCATCAGCCTTAAAACTGTTCGGGGGGCTTTGGCCTTATTGGGAATTGATGAATTGGGTCTAAACCAAACTGATCGCCAAATCATTGAGACTATTATTGAAAAATTTGGCGGTGGCCCCGTCGGCCTCAACACCATCGCCACCGCTCTCTCAGAAGAAGATGCCACCGTCGAAGATGTTAATGAACCTTATCTAATTCAAGTGGGGCTGTTGGAACGCACTCCTCGTGGCCGAGTAGTGACCCAAAAAGCCTATGAGCATTTAGGGTTTGATTACCCGGAAGAAAAAAATAAATTATTTAATTAAACCTTGTTCACTGGGTAAAAAAGTAGTAAATTAGTACCAGAGAAAGGAGGTGGCGCAGTATGTCCAATGGTCACCACCGCAAAAAAGGTTCTCGTTCTGGCCAACGAGGATTAAAGAACAGGTGGCGACGGTTTACCAGACCACTTCGCCATCTCCTCCGCTCAATTTTGAGCGTGTTCAATCCATAGACCAAGCCCTGGACGCAAACAACACTGCGTATCCAGGGCTTTCATTTTTTAATGAACCGAGTAGAATGGTGCCAGAATAAGGGCCAACCAGGAAAGGAGCCTTATGTGATGAATAAGCATCAACCACCATTAAACATCACCTTCAATGATGATGGTTGGCTGAGGAGAATCGTAACATTTATGAAAGATGTGTTCGGGGCTATCGCCAACGCCATTTTTCAATGTTTTCACTAACCTCTCTGTTTCTCGGTGTGGCTGTCACAAAAAACAGCCACACCCCAATTTTTTCCAAAAAATTTTTCACCCTATCTAAGTAAGAATTTATTAAAATTTTTCTAAATTTGAATAAATTCTAGATTTGACCTAGCCATTTTTAACTGATAAAACTAATTGAGGAAATACTTATCTTTATAAACAAAATTAACTTAGAAGTAGGGTCAAATCTTACTTAATAGGGTAAATGTCTGGTCATAACAAATGGTCACAAATTAAAGTAAAAAAAGGGGCTGAGGACGCCAAACGGAGTAAGCTATTTTCTATGCTTGTCCGTCAAATCACTATCGAAGCCAAACGGGCTCTCGGTAATCGCGAAGACCCTGGTTTGAAAGGGGCCATGAGTCGAGCTCAGGACGCCAATATGCCAAAAGATAATATTGAACGAGCGATCACTAAAGCGACAGGATCCGGAGCTGAATCTTTTGAAAATATGACCTATGAGGCCTTTGGACCAGGTGGTGTCGCGATTGTTATAGAGGCTATCACCGACAACAAAAATCGCACCACCCCAGAAATTAAACATTTACTCTCTAAACAAGGTCTAGCTCTGGGTGGACAAGGTTCAGCCATGTGGGCTTTCGACCGAATTAACGGCGAGCTACAACCAAAATCAACGGTGGCCATTACCGAAGAAGATGGCCTAAAATTAGCAGAGATTCTTGATCAACTTGAAGATCATCCTGACATTAAAAATGTCATCACTAATGCTGAATAATCTACGAATATTGGGTATCGACCCAGGCTATGACCGCCTAGGGGTAGCCATAATAGAAAAAACAAAAACTGGAGAAAAATTAATCTTTTCCACCTGTTTAACTAGCAACAAAAAAGAGGCTTGGGAAAAACGCCTTTTGTCCCTAGGTCAAGAAATAGAAAAAATCATTAAAAAATATCATCCGAACACTTTAGCGATGGAGAGACTCTTTGTCACCGTCAATCAAAAAACCGCCATGGCCGTAGCAGAAGTCAGGGGGATGATTTTATTTTTAGCAGCCAAACACAGTCTTTCAACCACCGACTATACACCAATGGAAATCAAGAGTTGTCTAACTGGTTATGGCCATGCTGATAAAAAACAAATGATGAATTTAGTAGGTAGAATAATGAAAATTGACCCACAGAAAAAAATTCTCGATGACGAATATGATGCCATTGCTATTGCCCTCACCCACCTGGCCAGAAAAAATTTTAACTAACAATCAACTTAGATATCCACAAGTAGGGCTGGTAGAACTTGCAAAAAAACTCCATTATTGGAGTGCGACGTTTTGAAGCCTCGACAGCGTAGCTGCGAGAATAAAAAACGCGCGAGGTGTTTTGTATCCGCGGCGGCGGATACCTATTCCAAAAAAACATCCCAGGTATTTTGTGTCTCAAATTACACAAAATTTAGATGACGGTAAACGGCCAAATTATAGATATCCACAGCCAAATATTGCCAAAATGTGGACACAAAATATGTTTTATGTTAAAAAGTCAAAATTGCACTATAAAAATCAGGTGCTTTGATTTCGAACAAACGCTTAGGTCGTGTAAAATAAATTATATAAATAATAGATAATTTAAATAAAATATGGACGACGATAGAGATCCATTATTAGGAGACGCCGGGGATTTACCTAGCGGTGTTGGCCTAGATGATTTAGGAGAAGATGTTCTAGATGTCTTGGGAGATTTGGATGAGGAAAATCCAGATGATTTTCCTGTCGAAGACGACACTTTGTTAGATGGATAATTTCCCTAAAAACAAAAAACCGCACCTTGGTGCGGTTTTTTGTTTTAATCTACTATCACTTTTATAAATCTTTTTTTACCTACTTTAAAAGTGGTAGTTTTTATAATCTTTTGAAACAAATCAACGATTGGCTCGCCAGATTCAAAAGCCAACCCCCGACCGAGGACCAAACGTTTAAATTCAGATTTAGAGGCAATAACATTTTCTTTAACTAAAACTTCAGCTAACAGCTCCCCAACAGAGGCTTTTATTTCCTGAACCTCTTCTGGCACTTCCCTTTTTTGGAAAGTATCAATAAAATATTTTTCCGCCTTTTTAGCCTTGGTTTCACTAAACATTATTCGAACAATCTCTTTGGCTAAAACCATCTTAGCGTCGCGTGGCCCCACTTTTATAATGGTGGCTATTTTTTCCTCTGGTAATTTGGTACAAATTTCAAAACTCAAAGGCATCATCTCGTCTGACCAACTCATCACTTTGCCGTAGACATCGTTTGGTTCATCAGTAAACATCACCATATTACCTTCACTTTTGCCCATTTTTTTACCCGTGGGATCGACTAGGAGTTTAGTGGTGATGACAAATTTTTCTTTACCTCTCTTTTTCATCATTGTCCGACCGGTCAACATATTGAAAGTTTGATCATTGCCCCCAATCTCAGCATCTACTCCTAGTTGAATCGAATCGTAACCCTGCATCAGAGGATACATAAACTCATGCAAAAAGATTGGCTTATTGGCTTTAATTCTCTCTTGGAACATATCCCGTTCCACCACTTGTCCCAAAGTAAACTCAGAAGCGATTTCCAAAATCTGAGAAAAATTTAATTTTTTCAACCAATGGCTATTGTAGACAAATTTTACTTTCTTAACATCTAAAATCTGGCCAATTTGTTTTTTGTACAGTCGGCAATTGGTCAAAACTTGCTCATGAGTCAAAACTTTGCGCGCTTCCCCCTTGTCGGTCGGATCGCCAATCTGAGCGGTAAAATCACCAATCAAAACAATAATCTCACTACCCAGAGCCTGAAGCTCCTTCAACTTAAGCATAATGGAAAGATGACCTAAGTGGAGAGTGGGTCCGGTGGGATCAATACCCCAATAAATCTTCAAGGGTTGACTTTGGGCTAAACGAGCGCTAAATTCAGCCGGCGCCGGGTAAACATTCTCGATTCCTCGAGAGAGAAAGTCTTTTATTTGGGAATCAGTTATTTTTTCCATAGGGATAATTTAACACATTAAAACTATAAAATCTAATCAACAAGTGGTATAATCAATGAAATTTTTTTACTAACAAAAAACATATGCGTATAAAAACTAAGCCAAAATTTAGTCACAACCTAGCCAAGGCCGTAGTCCTAATTGGAGCGATTATCCTCTTAATTATGGGCACTTCTTTAGTTTGGGCGGTCACTATCCCTATCCCCGACTTTAACGCCAGCCTCCAAGAAAAGAAGCTCAGTAACTCCACCAAAATCTATGACCGAACTGGCAAGATTCTTCTTTATGATGTCAACGGCAACATTCGCCGAACCGTCGTACCAATAGCCTCAGTCTCAGCCAATATGAAAAAGGCTGTCTTAGCCGCAGAAGATGCTAATTTTTATAATCACTACGGTATTCAACCAAGCTCTATTATGAGGGCCTTCTTTGTTAACCTAAGCGCTGGCTCAGTCAAACAAGGTGGTTCAACCATCACCCAACAAGTAGTAAAAAACCTACTCTTAACCAACGACAAAACTATCACCCGAAAAATCAAAGAGGCGGCGATGGCGATTAAAATAGAACGGGAAATGACCAAGGATCAAATTTTCGAGCTCTATCTCAATATCGCCCCCTTTGGTGGTAATATTTATGGGGTAGAAGAAGCTTCTCTGGGTTATTTTGGTAAAAATGCTAAAGACCTTACTCTAATAGAATCAGCATATTTAGCGGCCCTACCTCAGGCACCCACCTTTTTCTCTCCCTACGGCAATAATCGAGAAAAACTAGAGGAAAGAAAGAATTTTGTTCTAGATCGAATGTTAAGCTTAGGTTGGATTAAGGCTGACGAAGCAAAAACAGCAAAAAAACAACGACTGACTTTTGCCCCAGTGGAAAATCACGGTATTAAAGCTCCTCATTTTGTCTTTTTTATTAAACAGTATCTAGAAAATAAATATGGCACTGAGCGAGTAGATAGTGAGGGTTTAAGAGTAATCACCACTCTCGATTGGGAATTTCAACAAAAAGCGGAAAATATTGTTAAGGTTTATGGTGAAAAAAATAAAATTACCTATAACGCCGGTAATGCCGCCCTTGTTGCTATTGACCCTAAAACTGGTCAGATTATTTCAATGGTTGGTTCTAGGGATTATTTCGACATTGAAAATGATGGTAACTACAACATCACCACTGCTGTCCGCCAACCAGGCTCCTCCTTTAAACCTATCGTCTATGCCGCCGCTTTTAATAAAGGCTATACACCAGAAACAGTGCTCTTTGACGTTCCAACGGAATTTAGCGTCAATTGTAACCCTGATGGCACCCCTAGAGGAAACCTTAAAGCCTCTGATTGTTATATGCCAGAAAACTACGACAGTAAGTATGAGGGGCCACTTAAAATTCGCGCCGCCTTGGCTGAATCACGAAACATCCCAGCCATTAAAGCTCTGTATCTAGCCGGAATTAATAATTCTCTTGATTTAGCTAAACAAATGGGTGTCACCACCCTAAAAGATAAGAAGCGTTATGGTTTAACTTTGGTTTTGGGTGGTGGAGAAGTTTCCCTACTTGATTTAACTAGTGCTTATAGTGTCTTTGCTAATGATGGGGTCAGAAATCCTCAAACTGGTATTCTGCGAGTGGAAGATAAAAATGGTAACATTTTAGAAGAATTTAAAACTAATAATTCAAAAGTCCTACCAGAAAATACCGCTCGTCAGATTTCTAGTATTCTAGCTGATAATGAAGCGAGAATTCCCGCTTATGGTGCCAACTCTCCCCTCTTCTTCCCAGGCAGACAAGTGGCAGTAAAAACAGGAACCACTAATGATTTCCGTGATACTTGGATTCTTGGTTACACCCCTAATATTGCGGTCGGGGTCTGGTCTGGTAATAATGACAATTCTCCAATGGAGAAAAAGGTGGCTGGTTATATTGTTGCTCCAATGTGGAATGCTTTTATGAATGAGATTTTACCTAAATTAAATGATGAGCGTTTTGTCCAACCTACCCCCACCCCAAACACAGTCAAACCAATTTTACGGGGAATCTGGCAGGGAGGAGAGATTTTGAACGGCACTGTAAAAATAAACGTCCACTCTATTCTCTATTGGTTAAATAAAGATAATCCAAATGGTCCAGCCCCAATTTATCCAGCTGGCGATGATCAATTTAACAATTGGGAATATGCAGTAAAAAAATGGGCTAATAATCATGATTATGTTAGTGCGGGAACTGATATAACTATCCCTACTCCCTCCAATACAAACACCACCCAAGAGGGTATGATTGAATCAATTAATATTACCTCCCCTATTGCCGGAGAAGTTTATCCTCATGACAATCCCTTAATAGTTAATCTTACGATTAGTTCAAAACTACCAATCAATCGGGTTGATTATTTTATGAACGATAATCTGATTGGTTCAACTAAAATTGCCCCCTTTGGTTTTGTGGTTAAGGCTGAAGATATGAATAATAATTCTGAGCAAGTATTGTCGGTAGTAGTTTACGACACTATGGGTAATAAAAAAGAACAAACAATCACTTATAAACTAGAAAATTAGTAGATTATTTTAGTAAATTAAAACCCCTTAGTTAAGGGGTTTTAATTTACTTCATCTATTTTAAAAGGTTTTAATTCTTTTAATAAATCTCGCTTATAGAGTAGAATTTCGTTTCTATTTAAAGGTTTAGTTTTTATAAAAATTTTGTTATTTTTCTTTTCAATCATTTTAACCGTTAATTCAATCCCGGTTTTTTCTTTTATCCAACAGCAAATAAATTCCTTTAATTCTAAATCCTTAATTCCTATTCCTTTATAACGATCTAAAAAAGAATTTATTAATTCCATATTTAACGATTGATCGGCATCACAATATACTGAAAATCATTTTCCGAACCCCTAACTAATAAAGGGCGGTTTTTTTCATTAATTTTTAACTCCACTATATTATTTTCAATGATTGGTAAACAATCTAGTAAATATTTGGCATTTAAATTTAAACCAATCTCATTACCAGTTATCTTTCCTTTTATTACAATTGTATTTTCACCAATATCTTGATTTTGAGAGTTGATCATCAACTCCTCCTCTTTTGGTTTAATAGTAAATTCAATTTGATTAAAACGGTCTGAAAAAATACTAGATATTTTAAGACTATTTAATAATTCATCTTTTCTTAATGTTGCTTCGGTTTTAAAATCTACTGGCATAATTTGACGATAATCAGGGTAAATTCCATCAATCACTCTCGAGGTTAAGCGCACACTGGCTGTAATAAGCGATAATTGGTGCTTATCAGCTAAAATATCTACTTCTTTATCCTCTACCCCTTCTAAGACCCTAATGATCTCTAAGACGTTTTTAAGAGGTATTATAAGGCGAGGAAAATCATTGGAACTTTTAGCTATTATTTTCTTCTCCGCTAAACGAAAAGAATCAGTAGCCACAAAGAAAATTGCACCATCTTGTGAGTAAATATAAACGCTGGAAATTTCTGGTTTAATATCAGAGGTCGCCGCCGCAAAAACTACCGATTTGAGACCAGAGATTAATTCTTTAACTTCAATCCTAGCTTTCTCCCCTTCTTGTTCATCAACAATAGGGATTAAAGGAAAATCTTCTGTTCCTAAACTCTTAATGGTGGTTTTAGTGGAGTTGGTGGCAATATTTATATTATTATTAATTAAATCTATTTTTAATTTTTCTTCATTATTATTAGTTAAAAAGTTACCTAAAATTAAAGCATTAATGGTCACACTACCTTCTTCCTCAATTTTAGCTGGAATAGAAATTTCCAAACCCACTTCTAAGTTTGTAGCCTTAATAGTTAATTTACTATTCTTAGCTTCTAATAAAACAGAACTTAAGACTGGTAGAGTTAAATTTTTTCCAGTTACTCTCTCCGCTTGAAGTACTGCTTGTCTTAATCGATCTTTTAAACATTCTAATTTCATATATTTATATATATTTATTTTATTATTACTATTAGTCTGTGGATATGTGGGAAAGATTATTTTAACCTTATTTTTCAACTTACTTTCCAATAACTACTTTGTTGAAAAAAATAACTAATTTTTAACATTTATTAACTATTCTCACTTTTTACCAATAATTAACATTTTTAATCACAAGTTATTTAAAGATAATCCACAGGTTTCTATTAACTTATCCACAAAGTAATACACAACTTAAAATTTTAAACACTGTTGTATAACAACCCTCTTATCTGCTCTATTTCCTGGGCTAATAATTGATCAACTAAAATATCACGCTTTATTTTTTCATAAGCATGCATCACTGTAGTGTGATCACGGCCACCAAGTTTTTGACCAATATAAGGATAAGAAGTATCAAAATCTTCTCGGAGTAAATACATCACAATTTGACGAGGTTTAACTACTTCTTTGCGACGAGTTTTTTCATAGAGAATTTTTTCTTCAATACTATAAAAATCAGAGACAATTTTCATTACATCTTTTATAGATACTGATTTTTGAGGTTTGATGCTGTTTTTAAGGAGAGATTTAACTTCTTGGAGATTAAGATGTCTATTTTTAGCTTGGGCTTGGCAGTGAATAGTATTTACCGCTCCTTCTAATTCCCGAATACTATCCTGGACAATAGAGGCAATATATTCCAAAACATCATCTGTTACTAAATAATTATTGTTTTTTACTTTTGTTTTTATGATCGATAGTCGTGATTCATAATCTGGTTTGGAAATATCCACAATCATCCCCCCTTCAAAACGAGACCGCAATCGTTCCTCTAAATTAGAAATATGTTTAGGTGATTTATCTGAGGAAAAGATAATTTGTTTTCCTGTTTCATAATAACTATTAAAAAGATGAAAAAGTTCCTCTTGAACCTTTATTTTTCCTGAGACAAATTGAATATCATCAATTACTAAAACATCATATTTACGATATTTTTCCTTAAAGAGATTAGCTTTCTTGTTAATGATGGAATTAATTAAATCACTAGCAAAGGTCTCGGAAGTAATATAAAAAACATTTTTCTTGGTGGTGTTATTACGGAAATGGTTGCCAACTGATTGGATAAGGTGGGTTTTTCCTAATCCTGTGCCACCATAAATAAAAAGCGGATTGTATTTTGTGCCTGGTTCCTTTATAACAGCTAGGGCGGCCGCGTAAGCCACCTCATTAAACGAACCAACAACGAAACTATCTAAAGTGTACTTCGGGTTAAGATTACTCTCTTTGTTGATGTAGAGCTCATTTAGACCCAAATTAGCGGTCATTACCTGCTTACCAAAAGACAGATCTTTTGGTTTATCTTCCCTAGTTTCAATTTTGGAAATAATATATTCAATAGAACGAATACCCTCATCTAAATTACGAAGAATATGAAGGATATTTTTATGATATTTATTAATCAACCAATCACGAACAAAAGTGTTGGGGACACTAACAAAAACCGCCCCCTCTTCTTGTTTGGCAATACTCGTGTTTCTAAACCAGGTGCTGAAGTTGGCTTTAGAAAGCGAGAGCTCCATTTCTGCTAGAACGCCGTCCCAAAGTTGATTTGTGTCGATCATAGCGAGAAAAAACTAAAGAATTACTAAAATTTAATAGACAAATTATATTATTCCCCGAGATTATATCAAACCTTTTACAGATGTTAATAAAAAGTGGATAGTCTAATCACTAATTCATCATTAAAAAACAAATTTGAAAAAAAGACGAGTTTAGTCTATACTCCCTCTATATGTCACAAACATTTAAACCAAAGAAGCGCAAGCGGGCTAAAACCCACGGCTTTCTCGTGAGAACCGCTTCTAGTACCGGCAAGAGGGTTTTGACTCGCCGTCGTCGCAAAGGACGAGCCAAACTGGCTGTTTAGACGTTATTTTGGGCCATTATTTAGATTTTTGGGGCCCTAAATAGTATAAAATGCTTCCTAAAAACCAAAGAATTAAAAAGGGCGACTTTGGAGAATTAATTAATTCTGGTCGCTCTTTTTATTCCCCTAATTTTAATCTTAGGGCCATGAAAAAAAAGGATATTACCACTAAGAGCCTCCTGGCAGTGGTGGTGTCAAAAAAAGTAGCCAATAAGGCGGTCACGAGGAATTTTTTGAAAAGACGCTTAAAATATGCTTTAGTTAAGAAATCGCTAGATCTAAAAAGTGGCTTCCTAATCGCTTTTTGGCTCAAAAAAGACTTATCAAAGACTAAATATGCTGATTTTGAGGCCGAGGTCTTAACCTTACTCAAACAAGCCAATCTCACCAATGCTTAAAACTATTTTTTTTAATCCAATCTATAACGTTTATGTGGTTTTAGTTAATATTATTCCCGGCCATGACTTAGGTTTGGCTATTATTTTACTAACTGTTTTATTTAAACTAGCTATTTATCCCCTCTACCGTAAGGCGATTATTACCAACCTTCGCCTAAAGGAAATCAACCCCCAACTCGAAGAAATCAAAAAAAAATATAAAGATAACCAGACTGAACAGGCTAAAAAGATGATGGAGCTGTATAAAAACAACAATATCAATCCTTTTAGTGGTTTTTGGGTGATTATTGTTCAGATCCCAATCTTCCTTACCCTCTTTTATGTTTTTAGGGGTGATATCAATTCCCATCTCAGCTCCCTTTATAGTTTTGTTCAGGCACCAGAAAATTTTAATAAGTTGTTTTTAGGTATTTTTGATTTGTCGGCTAATAAAAATTATCTCTTTGCTGTTTTGACTGGCCTAACCCAGTATTATCAAACCAAATTAACCTTACCAGCCAGCTCCCCTGCTCCCACCAATGGTGCGGAAAGATCTTTCGCTGATGATTTTGGGCGCAGTATGAATACTCAAATGCTCTATGTGATGCCGGTGGTTATCGCTTTTGTCTCGGCCTCAGTTCCAGCCGCCGTTTGTCTCTATTGGATAACTAGTAATACCATGTCGATTGTTTTAGAGTTGATTTATCAGAAGAAGAAATAAGTTATTTCTTTAGACCAAACAAAAAGCCTGATCAAATCAGGCTTTTTGTTTGGTCTTTTTAAGTTCCTGGGTCGAAAACGTTTTGGCCATTTAGGCGGTATAGTTGCGAAGTATTCTTGTCAATAAAATAACAGTTTTCAAACTCATCTCTACCCTGGGGAACAAGATCTAAATTAATATTTTCCTTTTCTGGATTGTAGATTTGGATACTTTGACCGTTTTCACTATAGTACAGCCAAATTGAGTCACTAAAAGAGATGTTCCCTTGATACCAGTCGTCGGGGTAATTGGCCGAGGGGAGGTTGTTGGGGACAGCACAAATAAAGGCGGTGTTGTTGCTCAGCCAAAGGCATTTTTCGGGTAGAGTTTTTGGAGTGTAGTTAGAGGCTTTGTTGGTGGTAAAATTTCTAACCACCAGACTAAAACTTTGACCAAAACTGGTGCTGTAAATAATACTTTTGGCGTCGGGATTAATAAGGGTAGTCAAACCTAAAATGTTAGCGCCCACCCTTCTAAAAGAGGCGTCTTTGAGGTTGAGATAATACACTGAGCCTGGCACATCACTACTGGCTCTGGTTTGAAAAGCGACGACATCGGAGCTGACCCAAGAAACAAGCCAATCAGTAAAGGGTAAAACTTTGATGATTTTTTTATTTTTTAAATCAAAATCAGTTGTGTAGATAATGGCTCGGCTACCCACTTCTTCTACTAAAAGTAACTGATCTTTTTGAGGTGAGAGGGTGATTGATTTTATGGCTACTGGTAAGACTCTCTTGGTAATTCGCAGGCTAGGGTCACTAGAAGTACTAAAAGCGGTGTTGTTGTTTAAATTAAGGATAATTGATTGAAGTTGGTCGTTGACTACCGAGCGGACAACCACTCGAATATTTTTACTTTTATCTATTCCAAAATAAGCGTCGAAAACTTCCGGAATAGTTAGATTGGAAATTCTCTCTGCTTGACCACCATTTTTTATTTGAAAGATATTTCCCGTTTCTTTTTCTATAAATACCAGAGTGCTAGACGCTCCTGGTAGGTTTAAGACGCTGGCGCTAGCAACTGGCTTCTCGGCTATTTTTTCAAATTGAACTTTTTGTTCCAGGGCTGGATCCCCTCCTGCCACGGGGGTGCTATTGGTGGTGGAACCGGTATTATTCCAGCTTGGTTGTTTGGTGGCAGAGCCGAGAGGAAAATAATTTATTATATTTTTACCCAATTGGACGGTGTTAGAAACAATGGTGGTGCGTTGTTGATAAAAAATTACCCCAATAATAAGCAGGGATAAAATTATGACGATAATGGAAATTATTTTTACAATATTGTTTGATCTCATGTTTTCAAATTAAGGAGTTTAACTATGGTTCTACCTTTAAATCCCAATGCGCTCCCCTTCCTGGGATGTTTCTTTCGTCAGCGACTGTCATTTTTCCCTTTTTATACATTGGGGCATTATCGTCTCTTCTCCTCCCAGTGTATGTCCAACCAGAGAAATAGTTATCAACTTCCGCCGTGGGTCTAAGATCAACCTTATAGCCATTACTATGACTATACGGGTCAGTACTATATTTTTTTCTTGTCCCATCTGTGACCGTTAGACTACAAGTAGGACAGTCTGCTTGAATTTGTTTGAGGCCATCAATGGTGGTCGGCTGGATACCCTCCAGAGTAGTTTTAGGGGGGTCGGCATTAATACCTATTCCCATGTCGCTGAGAGTTTTTCTGGCGTCGGCTTCGGTTATATTTGATTGGCCCGTGGCACCAGAACCAGTATTACCGCCTGGGTTCGTGTTACCACTACCAGTAGGGTTACCAGTAGGTCCTGCTGAACCGACGGTACCATTGCCGACGTTTTCCAGATCAAGTTGGAAATTGGTAAAGGTACCACCGCTACTAATCGTTTCTAATATTAACCAGGCTACCAGAGCTAAAATAAACCCTTTGAGAGCTCGTTGGATTTTTTCTTTACCATTGGCTTTTACTGATGGAATAGAACTGGTGACATAATCAACCCCGCCCGAGACAATCAACATAAAAGTAATAATGGCAATAATGGCAAAAAAGGCGTTGTAGAGCCAGCCGAGATAGGTGTTGATACCTGGTGAAGCGACAGTACCGCTTTGGCCAACGATGCTTGGTTCGAGAAGATTGTATTCAGCTAAAACAATCATTGGTAGTAATAAAACTACTAAGCTCACTAAAATAGAGATTGTTTTTCTGTTTTTGAAGGTCATGGTTAAAATATTCCTCCCCCCGTGTTGCTTCTAATAATAATATCTTTAGAAATGTTTTGCAGGAGTTTATCGGAATGATAGACATTTAAGTTTATTCGGCTGGAAACATTTTTGTCGGCCACTTTGAGGAGTAGCCTGGCGGGATTGTTTTCATCGTTAACTACCGGACTGTTATTTATTTTCCAATTATATTTAAGCCAGTCTTTATCGGAAAAGAAAAAAGGTTCGGCTCGAAGGATCATTTGGCCCGTTATTGACGATTCCAAGGAGAGAGCTTTTTCCCTAGCCGTCCCTAATAAGGGTTTGTCTTCGTAAAAAATTACTTTTGGCTCGCCAATTGGAATATCAATCGTGGCACCACCGGCAACATATTTGGTTGGGTCGCTAACCCCCACACTGACTTTGTTGATTACCCCCTTTTTTCCACCCTTGAAGGTGAGAGAGCTTTTTCCTATCCCTGATTGACTACTTAAAACCTTTCCATCTTTTTTCCATTCATAAATTAATGACTCGGGGGGAATTTGTTTGCCGTTTTTATCGAAGATGCGAGTAATGGCGGCGACAGTGATGTTAGACTCAGAACTCGGTTTGGCTTTACCTTTATACCAAAAAGGGACATAGGTATCAGTTTGCCAGATCAAACTGACCTCTAGTGGGTCAAAAATTAAGACCAACTCTGTCGGCGTAACCATGTTTACTCCCCCGATGGAAATACCAATATTTGTTTTAGTCCCCACTGCTCCAGTTTGAAAGACGAAAGTTTTCAGGCCGTTATTACTGGTTGAAATTTTACCGTCCTTGTACCAAGTAATTCGGCTATGGTCCAGATCAAGGCGATAGCTTTGGAGTTCAATGTTAACTTGTTGGAGGGGTCCAGGATTTTCTGGACTTACTGTAATACTAACATCCGCTCCCCCGCGCGAATAAAGCTGATAAGCCTGAGATGAGGTTGGTATCAGGAGAAGAGAAAAAATAAAAATTTTAATTAGCAAATTCCGCATCTTTGATTGCTTGTTGATCTTTTATGCTTTGTCTCCATAATAACACCGTTGAAATGGTCCATAAAGGTATAAGTCCAACAATGTCATTTATAACAGGAACAATTTTTGTAAATAAAGTCACTCCCAAAACTCGGCCAAGTATTCTCGCGGTCACTTTTTCTCCAACTTTAGCGGCGGCTTGGCCTGCGACTTTTTCTCCAGTTTTGACCGCGGCTCCTTCTACGGCCTTGGCACCAGCTTGGGCGGCCACTTCCCCTGCTCCTCTTTCGATCGCTCCGGCCCCGGCTTTGGTGGCGGCCTGTTCCGCTACTTGGGCTCCTTCTTTTTCTACAGAACTAGTAATTGCTGTTTCGCCCGTCGTTTTCGCTGCCCTGGTGGAGATTTCCTCCCCCACTTTGGCGGTGGTACTCTCTGTGGCTTGAGCCCCTTCTCTTTCCGCTGTTTGTGTAGCGGCTTGATCGGATAGTTTTTTTATTTCTTGGCCAACTGCTTTTTCTGCTGCTTCTGCCTCGGTGGCGGTTTCTTCTGCTACTATTTCTGCCGCCGCCGCTTCTTGGGATGCAGCATCCAGTTGCTGTTTTTTTCTAAGGTTGTATTTGGCTCGTTCCGTGGAAATATCACTATAAGGGTTGTCTTCTCCTTCCTCCTCTTCTTCGCTCACAAATTGGTTTTTGAGCATAAACCACATGGCCATTATTCCGCCAAAAATCAGGTTGACCACGGTATTTAAAATAATAGTTGGGGCCAATAAAATATTTATCACATCAAAAACAACAGATAAAATAGTTAGGACTACCCCTTCAAAAGTACCAATTTTCATATTTTTTACTCCAATTTACCACCACCAGCTGCCTTTAGTTCCTCTTTGGATCGTTTGATCGATAAAATTTCTGAAGGATCGGAGGTGATAATTTGGTTTTCAGTGTAAGACGCTTTGATCGATAAAGCTACTCTTCGTAGGCCGGCGATAAAAATACCCTCTCCTACTCCGGATTCCAGTAAGAGATATTTCTCTTCGTTGGTGAGATTAAAGGTTTGTTGTAGTAGGCCGATAGCGGCTGGCGACTGTTTGAGTAATAACTGTAGCGAAGAGTTATTAATAATCTGTTTACCGTATTGGGTACCGAGAAAGTCTTCAACGTCCTGAGTGACAGTGGCTACTCCTAAATAGTATTTGCGACCTCTTTTAACCATTGAATACAAGAAAGAAGCTGTGTCTTCTGATTTCATCATCCACCAAGCCTCATCAATAACTAGGAGGCGTTTTTTGAGATTGCGACGAACAGTATTCCAGATGTGGTGCATAACAATATACATCGCCACTGGTTTGAGCTCGTCTTCCATGTCACGAACAGAAAAAACTACGAATTTTTTATTGATATCAACGTTGGTTGGCCGATTCATGAAACCAGACCAGCTACCCTGAGTATATTTGGCTAGACGTTGGGCTAAAGACTCCCCTCCCTCCATGCCAGCCAAAACCATTTCTAAGTCAGACAAGAGCGGGGCGGGTTTGTTGGTAAAATCACTATCAGCCGAAATATCTTTGAGGGCGTAAGTTTCGGCGATGGCGTTGTCCATAATCGAATCTTCTTCTGGCGTTAAACCGCCCAACATAATACGGAAAAGGCCGACGAGGTTGATGATGTTACTGCGTAAAACATCAGCCGGCGATTCATCTTCTCTGGTTGGTGGTAGATCAAAAGGGTTGATGTGGTGTTCTGAAGATAGAGAGATATTAAAGTAGCGGCCACCAATAGCCTCAGACAAGTATTCGTATTCCCGTTCTGGATCAATCACAATAACGTCAGTATCAAACATTAAACTGCGGATGATTTCTAGTTTGGTGGTATAAGATTTACCAGAACCGGATTTAGCAAAGATCACTGAGTTATAGTTTTCTAAAGAAAAACGGTCAAACAAAACCAGTGAAGCATTCTGCATATTAATACCAAAAAGAATACCTTTGTTGGAGGTTAGATCGAAAGAGATAAAAGGAAAAAGACTGGAGAGGGGTGAAGAGTTAAGTTTGGAATTTATTAGAAGTTTGTCGTCGCAGACTGGAATAGTGCTCAAAAAAGCCTCCGCTTGTTGGTAGTGGGCTGGTTTGAGATAGACCATTTTGGAATCAAGAATGGTTTTGAGTTCGGCTTCAACTTTATCCAGTTCGTTTTCTGTTTCTCCGTAGATGGTGATATAGACTCCAACATCAAAGATTTTTTCCTGAGCTTGCTGGAGCTGGTCACGGAGATTTTCAATGTCTTGGAAAGCGGTATCGAGGACGGGGTCACGCACCATACCCCTCTCCTCTCGGATGCGGACTTGGCTTTGGACTTCGGCAATTTTTTTCTGTAGAGTTTTGAGGGCGTCGGAGGTGTTGATGGGATGAATAAAAATAGAAACATCAAACATTTTATCTAGGTTGATGACGGGTGAAAACCATTCCTCGGTTAAAAAACGAGGAAAGGAAATAACAAAAAGGGTGCGAGCTATTTTTTCTCCTAGATTGAGGCCTTTGATATTTATCCGTAAGGCTGATGGGGCGATAACATCATTGAGCTCGAGAATACTCGTCTCGTAGATATCCTGCGGTAAAATAGCCATTAAATTTTCTGGCCCTTTTTCCTCCTCTTTTTTTCCGTTTAAGTTGAATGGATTTAACATATTTTTATTTTTGGCCTAGAGACTGACTGGTTTTTCTGGATTAAATGGCGGCACATCACCACCCTCAGGATTAAATAACTTAAAGAATAATTCTACCAATTCTTCTGTTCCCAGAGGGGTGGTCTGTAGTCCGAGTCTTTTTAGCCCTTGCTCAACCACGCCTACTTTTTGCTCTAATTGGGAACGCGATTCGGCAAAATCTAAATCTAGAGTAGCAGCTTGTTTTTCCCCACCAAAGAGGCCGGTGACATTGGAAAAAAATCCACCCTTGCGACCCGCATCAAATAGCGGTGGGTAGTAAGGAACAGAAACAAAAAAAGATTTTTGCATCACGTTAAAATTCTCTGTAAAAGTCCTGATAAATTCGATATATTCTCTAGTTTGGACTTTTAAGAGTTCATTGGTTTGCTCTTTGATCCGATCTTCTAGGGTTTGGAGATATGGCCTGATGTCTAGTCGTCGTGACATTAGAAAAATCTGAATAGTAAAATCCAGAGAGTTTAAAAAATTTTGATATTGAAAAAGAATCGCCTGTCTCTCGTCCACTGATTTCAAAGAGAAGTTGGTCGAGGAAACCAAAAGAATTGATCGCATAGAGCCATCTTTTAAAACGATAATACTATCGCGAATTTCTTTTATCGGGACAAAGTCCTGAGTAGCTTTAGCGTTTATCATGTAATTTTTTTAGAGTTACTCTCGTCTATCACTTCTTTGATATTTAGTCTCCAGGTCAACTCATGGAGCCTATCCTTTGGTATGGTTGAAATATTTTCGGTTGGCCTGGGTTCTTTGGTTTGAATCTTACCCTGGTTTGCCTGATTAGGGATTTTTTTCCAAAGAAAAAGTTTGTTGGAGAGGTGAAAGCGGATAAAAGCTTCGGCAATATTAATAAAAGGCCGATCATTTACTTTATAAAAAGCCAAGGCCGCCGCTAGACTCAGAATGGCAACAATGGGAACAGCCCCAATATAAACACCCAACCAAGCATAACAAATAAAAGCCAAACCAGCTCCACCTGCTAAATAGATAAACTGTTTAAAGGTTAGTGGACCAATGGCCTTATCTTCAATTTCAATAAATTGAGGAACCTGGAAATTCATTTTTAAATCAAACTTAATCCCCTTCTCCTAAAAAGAGTCGGGCAGTTATTTTTGAATATTTTTATTTGGTAATTTTCAAAAACAATTGTCTGAATCTTTTTCTTTTACAATATATCACAAACTAATCAATCGGTTCTCGGTAGGGATCAGATTTGGCTTTGACCCCAGCCTCTTTGGCCTGATCTGGGGCCATTTTCTTGCTGGTTGGTGAAAGATTGGTCGCTTCTTTCGTTTGGCCAGAGGAAACCAGACCCTCTTTTTTCTGGGAAAAGACGTCTCTAGTAAAAACCGTGGCCGGAACTGGGTTTTCTAGCTCATTGATAAGGTCGTTTTTCTCTCCCTCCTCCTTTGGACTTTTAGGATTTTCGTATGGCTGGGAGGAAAAACCGAGGTCTTCGCGCTCAACATTGGTCGGCAGGTTATTTTTCCCTTCTAGTGTTTGGTAGTGGTCAATCAATTGTTGGCGAATGGGTTTGAGAATCTGGTCGTTAATGTCATGCGTCAAAAGATTAACTACATCTTCACTAAGGCCCGTTTCCTTGATTACAAATGGCACAAAATCATTGGGTTTGAGTAAGCCGAGCATAATATCGTAGATGGCATCTTGGACGTTACCAATTTGGTCTAAATGTTTAACCCCATGATCAACGCAGATTTGATAGATTTCATCCAATATTTCTGGATCGCTATAAACAGCCTTGATTTCATCTGGCAAGAGTGAATAATATTTTTTGATAGTTTCTTTATTTGTGGACATATTTTTTAGAAGAACTCAGGATTTTTACCGATAAATGTAAGTGCATTGGCTAAGTCTTTATCACTTAGACCCGCCGCAGTTAGTCTTGCGTCATAATCATTCAAAACTCTGACAACGTCAGAACTTTGGACCTTACTTATTGTTGAATTATTAACCAGAGATTTTAATTGTTTGCCAGTTAGGAATTTTACAAAATTTTCGGCAGCTAGGAATTTTACTGGATCAGTTTCAAACATGGAAACAATGTCGTCATTATTGATTGATCTGATCGAAGCTTTTCTACCGTCTATCTCGGTTGTAGTAGCTGTGGATCCGGTCCAAATATTGTCATCAACGTTCCTAGTTGGATTGTCTAGTATTTCTTTGGCAATATTCTTTCCAGCTGACGACTCAGCCTTGCCTTCAATATTACGATAGGCCTTATTGATTTCAGTCTTGTCTTTTCCTGATAGGACATTTTTTAGACCAGTAACACTACCCTGGGTGGCGGTAATCTTTGTTGGATCATCCAAAATAGGATCAATTTTTTCTGAAACTTCTTTTCGTCGTGAATTAGCCTTAATTCTTGCTTCTTGTTGTTTTCCAGGATCAGTAATGAGAGCAATAGAAGCTGAGTCTAGCTTTTCAGCTTTGAGAATACTGTCGACAATACTACTTTTATTGGTTGGATTGGCTAAAGTGTGATCAAGGAGGGCTCGTTGTTTTTCACTCATTTTAGAATAAGCAAACCTCTGGTCAGCGGCACCTAGGCCCATAAAGTTGGCCATAACCGCTTCATCGCTAAACTTATTATCACCAGAGCCAAAAGTCCTTTCCTCGAGTTGCTTTTCGCGATTCTTTTTTGATTCTTCTGCCATATTGGCCCAGGATGTAGCCGTTCCCATGTTGATAGGATTACCACCAAAAGTGCCACCAAGTTTGCCAACTCCAGTCAGGGTGCCACTAATTGGGCTACGAGCAAAAGTGCCGATCGCTTGACCGGAAGCTGAACGGCCGATTGCCCTGGCGGTCCCAGCCCCAAATTTTTCGCTACCATACCATCGATTGAAAGCCGCTCCAGCCCGTTTGGTTGCGGGAAAACTACCCATTCTACTACCAATAGCAGCCGCGGCGGCTGTTCCCCCACCCAAGATAGCTCCAGTGGCTTTGCCGGCCCAACCTTTAGCCAAATCCGATCCCATAGCCCCAAGGTCTTTGGCTAGACTGACTGATTTCAAAATTAGTCCGAGAATAATACTATAAAAGACAACTTGGGTAATAAGACCACCAAACAAAGCACCCGAAACTCCTGTATAATCGGATTCTGTTATAGGCAGCCCCTTTTCCATAATTTTTAAAATACCATAGAGTAAAAATAAGAGGACGGGGGCAAAAATAGCTTGATCAATAAGTTTTTTCAGCCAATTGTAGAATTTACCCTGCTGACCAGGGATAGCATAAGCGAGAACAATGAGGGGGCTAATCATGAAGATACCCAACACCGTGACTGTTCTCAAAAAGAAGAGAATGGCAATATAAATAAAGACAAAAGCGGTAAAAATGGCAAAAACCGTACCCAATAAAAAATTACCAAAAGCTTTGCCTAAAGACATGTTTTGTACCGATAAGCCATAGTCCGATGCGCCATTGTTTGAGCCAAAAGCATCAAAAGTATTTTTCATTAATTTTCCCACTTCCATGTTGGCTAAAAATTTACCACCAATACCCCAACCAGACCCACTCTGACTCCCCCCGCTGAGAACTTGATAAAATTCATAAGCGAGCACATTGGAAACATCAACGACGGCTCTGACGAAAAAGCCACTGAAATTAACCATGAGAGCCACTACAATCACAGCGGTGATTAATTTTTTAGGATCACCACCAGCACTGCGGTCCACAATAATATTAAAGGCGGTATAAAGCAGAATAAAAATCAAAGCCATGTTGGCTAGATCTCTGGCCAGGGTCCAGACATAGATAATGCCAGCCATTTCTAGGAGTGACTGCATCTTTTCGATTGAAATCCAAATGGAAACATCTAAAATTTTTCCACCAATAATTAGAAAAACCGATGAAATTGTGCCTGAAATTAAAGAAAAGAACCAATTAATTGCTTCTACTAAACAGCGCCCAATACTAAAATTTGTAAATGAACAAGTAGATTCATTTTTAGGTCTAGTCGCGGCAACATCTACGGCAGCCATTCTTTTTATGGCATCTGTGTCGGAAATAATCTTGTCATAATTGGCTATGGTGTTATTCAGATTAGTTCTGGTTATATCATCTAGAAGAATGTTCGGGTCTGATGCATAATTACGCGCAAGAACAGCCCTCATTGCCTCACGTTGTTTTTTAAGTTGGTCTAAATACTGGCTAGCGTTACTTTGAGCCATAGTGTATTCACTAGGTGGAATTATCCCAGTGGCAACCATATAGTTGATACCCGGCGTGTTATCAATACTGTAGCTAATAAAATTTCTGGTAGCTACCCCCAACCTTGCCGCCCAAGACTCTCCTGCTGCAAAAGTTTTTAGCGGGCCAAGCAAAGCAAACAACATCACAAAGAGTGTTGCGATAATGATTGTTTTTTTGTAGCCCCCTACTTTTATCATGATTTTTATTGATTGGTTTGTGCTTCAGCCGATCCTCCTGCTCCCGTACATTTGATCTTGTAGTTGGTGATGAGAGAAACGGTAATTTTGCCAGCACTGGCACTAAAGACTATTTTTAACTGGCTAAATTTTTTACCAGCTTCGGAGCTTGTTCCCAGAGCTTTGGTGGCGGTGCTGAGACCAGTAATACCATCAGCTACTTTATCGGTCTTGTTGGTATAAGAAACTGATTGGTTGCCATACTCTAGAGTATAGACATCGCCAACTTGTGGCTTGTAAATTTCATCAGCCGTCAGAGAAAAATCTGTTTCTTTGGCTAAGCCGTCAGCCCGAGTGATAACCGAAGTGCCAATCTCGTAGATTTGGGCATTTTGTTTTATTTTTAATTTTACCGTCGTAGCTGGAATAGGAATTTTGATGTTTAGAGAATTGGTACCTGAGCCGACTGTACTACCACTAGCTTTGATTATCTGAGTCTCATTGTTGGTCGAGTCGAGACTATACCAGTCATTGTTAGCTTTACAGACAGCGGTACCGCCAACCGTCCATTTTATTTGGGCTGAACTGGCGCTGGTTTTTGTCAAACTAATAGAAACTGTCGGCTTAGAGGTCTGGCCACCAGTTAGAGAAGATAAATCTAGGCCACCACCCTGAAGTAAGTTTAGGATTGAGGATAAGTCTAGACCTCCCCCACCACTACTGCCACCGCCCTGACCTTGGAATAAGCCAATCAGCGATGATAGGTCGAAACCACCGCCACTACCGCCACCACTGCTGGCGCCATTACTAGCGCCACCACCACTAGTGGATGGCTTCATGGTCGCTATTTCGTTGACCTGTGGTTCGTTGCCTTGGGCAATGTCACTAGCTTCTCTGGCTTGGATATATTCATCTACTCTGGCGTTCATTGATTTACTAGAAGCGTCTTTGATGGTGATCGCCGGGGTGACTGTTTCGTATTTAGCACAATACTCGCCCACTTTTTCTACACATTTTCTGGTTGGTAGATAACCACTACCAGCCTGGATTTCTTCTCGAGCATTTTGTTCGGCTTTGACTTGTCTTTGATTGAGGGCATCTTGGGCTAGCAGGACTGAGGTTGGATTATTTCTCATCTCACCATATTTAATCAGAGCATCGTAGAAATCTTCACCGCTTTCCATAGAAGTCGGGTCTTGGAGGAGTTTATCCTTAGCTGATTTTTCTAATGTTGGTTTGATGGCGTCTAAATCAGAGGCATTGTTATCTTTTTCTAATGTTTGTCTGATTGAATCAACGTAATCATTTTCTGAATCTTTTAATTGAGTTTGGAAAACATTGTATTGTTCTTCTCGAACAGAATTGATCTGAGTGGCCGTGTCTTTCACATAGAGTGGGCTATCAGCTCCGCTACCGGTGCTGTCATAACCCTGCTCCAACATCTTTGACATCCCCTGACGGTATTGCTCAGTTTTGGTGCGCGCCTCACGGGTGGCTTCGGCATCAGCTACAAATTCTTTTTCTTCAAAAGCCTGTTGGACGCGCTTGATAGACTTGGTGTGTTTGCAGATTTCCACTGTTAGTTTTTTGATTTCGTCAGTTGTGGAATCAATACTCTTGGTGGCTTTCAATAATGGACCGTTTTGTTCTTTGACCGGGACAAAACCGCCACCGATCAATCCTCCGACGACGCCACCTGCAATACCACCAACTGCTCCGCCCAAGGTGTTGCCGACGGCTCCACCTACTGTATCACCAACAGCTGCTCCCACTGTATCGCCGACGGCCGCTCCGACAGTATCACCGACAGTTTCAGCAATTTTGCCTGTGATATTATTCATCATGTCTGTGACTGGTGACATAATCGAACTCATCATATCGTCCATCATGCCAGTAATCGGATCCATGATCGAACTCATCATATCGTCCATCATGCCAGTAATCGGATCCATGATCGAACTCATCATATCGTCCATCATGCCAGTAATCGGATCCATAATTGAACTCATCATATCGTCCATCATGCCATTGATTGGGTCCATGATTGAGCCCATCATTTCATTGATAGTTCCATTTAGTTGGTCGGTGATACCACTCAAGGCTTGATTTAAGGGGTCAGTCAAACTGGAAGATAATTGGTTGATTACCGAGTCTAATTGCCCAGTTAAACTATTGGTGATGGAATCGGTTAGCCCAGCCGAGAGGGTGCTACCGAGGTCGTTTAGTGTTCCGCTTAAATTTTCTGCCAGACCACTGGTAATAGAATCGGTGATACTACCCATGTTTTGGGTGATAGCACCGGTCAATTGATCAGAAATTTGGCTAAAGGCGTTGGCATCAATAGAAGAAATAACTTGTTCGCTTAGGGAGCTACCACTTTCCTCTAGGGCTGAGCGAAGGGCGGAATCAATTTGGTCGCTAATGTCGCCGGATGATAAAGCTTGGCTTAAATTGTCTTGGATGTTGGCCGGTAGATTGGCTGAAACATTTTGGGAAATTAAATCAGAGAGGTTGCCTTGTAAATATTGACTGAGAGCGGCTGGTAGATTACTACTCAGTGACTGGCTTAAAATACCTGGAATGCCATTGTTGAGGGTTTTGTTGAACTCGTCTTTGACGATAGCATCCAAAATATTGTTATTGGACAAATCGGTCCCTACGGCTCTTTCCTGGGTCAGGCGATTCTGAAGGTTGGTGGGAAGTTGGTTTTGTATTAAGGCTGGTAGTTTTTCTTTTAGAGCCGAGTTGACTATTTTCGGTACTGATTCCTGGACGCCTTTCTCAATAGCGGCCGGGATTGATTTTTTTATCCCCTGCTGAATAGTTTCCTGGACGGCTTGTTCCATGGCTGGCTGGACCGCTTGACTGAGAGGATTGGAAGCCCCACCTAAGCCACCGCCTTGCTTATTGCACTCATCTTCGTCTGATTTTTGTTTTTGTTCTAGGGCCTGAGCTTCTTTTTGGTCAGCCTGAGAATCTTTGTTGCTACGATCTTTGAGAGTTAAATCGGGGTCTGATTGGGTGCTGTTGGCAGAGGCTTCATCAAAACCAGAAAGAGTAAGATTGCCACCAGTGAGGTTACCAAGATTAAGAGCCCCATCAGTAGAACCGCCACCAGTAGTTCCACTAGTTGGTGGCCACCAAGCGTCTTCGTCGACATTGTCCCAAGCGTTTGTTTGTGAAAAAGTGGTCAGAGCTGGTCCAAAAACTAGGCCAAAAACCACAATGCTGGTTAAAAATTTTTTAAGTTTCGAATTTTTTGAATTCATCCCTTTTTAATTATAAATTGATATAAATATCAACCTTTTTTTCCTCGTCCAATTTTACACCCTTGCGTCCGAGATAGCTATTAATTTCACTGATAGTTGTGTAAAAAATAATTTTTTTCTGTCTAAAAATATCAGCACTTTCTAGGGCGAGCACTGGATTGCGTAAAATATTGATCATGTTGGCCGAGAGCATGGACATTTCTCGTAAATTGTTAGTCATTTTTAGATGAAGGTTTACAGCTTCGGTCGGGACTTTGGTATTGGTCAGCTGATTGATGGCTTGGTCGTAGAGATCTTTGCTTAATAAAATCTTTTGCGCCTCCATCTCACTCTGCTGGTCAAGCGCTCGGAGCATTATTTCTGCCTCATTTTCTCTCTCGGCGCCAAAGGGTTGGATAATCTTGGCCATGATCAAGGTATAACTGGCGAGAGTGCTAGAGCTAGTGGGGACAGTTTTTAGATTTTTGGCGGTTAGTCTCTTTGGTAGGCTAGCCAAATCGAAATCTTCCAGGGTACTAGAAGAAGTCCCGATGGCCTGGGCGACTAGTGATTGCAGGCGAGCTTCTTTTTGTAAAATATCTGCGTAATGTTTTTGTTGGACGAGACGATTTTTTTCTCGGTAATTGCTACCCACATACCAAAAAACCAAAATCGCTATGGCGATAAGAAAAAAAACCGCTAGACCAATTTTTTTCTTGGCGGACATTACTGAATAAATTATAGCATCTATATATATAAAATAAGCCTAAAAAAGTGGATAATTTTTATTGAGACGAGTATAATTTTAATAATGAATTTTAAAACTGGCCGTTCTAAATTAATTTTATTTTCTGCCCTAGTCGCTTTTCTGGTTTTGCCCTCTCTGCTTTTGTCTGCTGTCGGTTTATCAATCCCCTTTGGTGGCAGGATTAGCGCTGTTATTCCCTGCCTTTTTTCTGGTGGCAATCTTTTAATTACACAAATTCCCGTTGCTGGCCCGCCTTTGTTGATTTTACGCCCTGGTATAAGCAAGCTCTACGCTTATTATCAGCCGACGCCCGGTGCTCATATTCTAGGCACCGCCCTCGGGTCTGATCTTTGTATTATTTTTCCCTTTCCACCAGTGATTGTTCCTGCTCCTCTTATTACCATGATTGGTACTTCGGGGGTGGCCGGGATGGTTGGCGGTCTGGGTAGTGGCGGAGATTCTGATAGCTCAGACTCTTCTGGTCAGGGTGGAAATCAGACCCAAAATCCTACTCAGAACCAAAATAATGACCCTTGTAGTGGTGCCAATGGCCAATCCAGCTCCTATATTACAGCCAATGAAGGCTGGAGAAATAACATGTATCTTGATTCTGAGGGCAATCGCACTATCGGTGTCGGTCATAAAATTACCGCTAGTGACAACTTTTCTTCCCCAATATCAGATAGCCAAGTCCGTCAGTTATATAATAAAGACTATGCCTCCGCTAGAAGTGGTGCTATGGCCTCTGCGGCTAGTCATGGAGTAGATTGGAATAGTCTTAGTGCTACTCGTCAAACCGTTCTAACCGACATGGCCTTTAATATGGGTGCTTCTGGCGGGCAAGGTCTCGATGGCTTTGTTAATATGTGGTCAGCCATAAAAAGACAAGATTGGTCTACTGCTGGGCGGGAAGTTTATGGGTCTGGCTATCGAGGTAGTCGCGCTGACCGCAACAGTCGGGCCATGGCCAATAATGACAGTAGCGAAATAAACGATCGAATCAATAGTGACCAGAGGGCCAGAGAAAATTGTGCTGGGTAGACGACCTCAAATTAAAACCACAAAAAACCGAAATGTTTGAAGCCGAGGTGGCTACCGATTTTTATTTTTAGATTATCAATTTCTCCAGCTTTCATTTCTAAAACATATTTGATTGGTAGTGGCGATTGAAAAATTTGCGGATAAGTGTTGGGTGAAATATTTTTGTTTAAAAAAACAACATTACGATTAGTATCAAGCCAGATTATATCCAGCGGAAAATTCATCTCTCTCATCCAAAAGCCTGGTTTACCTGCTCGATCAAAAATAAATAACATCCCCGCATCAGATTTAATTTCCTGGCGATAAGACAATCCTCTCCCCCGTTGTTTTTCCGAGGTGGCTAATTCAACAAATAATTTGTGGCCAGAAATTTTTATCTCGCCGGTTTCAAAAGTAATTTTTTCTTGGGGGTCATCACTGGCTGAAGAAAAAATTAGAGTGGTACGAAAGACCGCAAAAATTCCGATAATAATTAGTGACCATAGAATTATTTTTCTCGGCGTATCCATAAAACTATATTTTAGCGGCTAAACAGAGCCAGTTTTCGACAGTGAGATTTTCCGCTCGGGCTTTTTCTCCTACTCCACATTCAGTGAGAACAGTGGGGGAAATTTTTAAATTACTGGCGAGTAATTTTCTTTTTTGCGCAAATCCGCGATGTAGCAAATCAAAAAACTTTTCTTCACTAATGCTAATTGATTTTAATTTATCTTGATTGATTTTATCAATTAGTAAAATTGCCGAATCAACTTTAGGGATCGGTCGGAAAGCTCCGGCTGGTACTTTTTTAATATATTGTGGTTCGCCAAAAATTTTTACCGCGATGGAAAGTAGACTCTCTTTTTTATCTTTGGCGACGATCCGATCAGCTACTTCTTTTTGCACCAATAAAACGGCCGTGGCTGGAGAATTTTTAGCGGATAGAAATTTTCTAATTATCTGACCAGTTAAATAATAGGGAATGTTGGCCACCAGCTTGTACGGAGCTTTTAGGTGAGAGCTTTTAGCTTCTAGATTAAAATTTAGGATGTCATCATTGATTAGTATCAATTTACCAGATGATATTTCGGAGACAAACTTTTCTTTTAAAATTGGCATGAGATCTCGATCTTTCTCGATAGCTATAACCTGACAGCCAACAGCTAACAGCTTGCTCGTCAAAGCTCCCTGACCAGGGCCGATTTCGAGAACAGTGTCGCGGTCGGTAACTTGTCCGGCTTCGATAATTGATTGCAAGGCAGACGGTGAGTTGAGCCAATTTTGACCGAGTGATTTTTTAGCGAACATTTACCCTGTGGAATAAATTATGAAATAAATTTAGCTTTGCTATTCTACAGGGTTAATCCTAACATAAAGCCCGAAAAGTTCATCCTGTGGACTCGGATGCGGTTTTAGAAGTGAATTGTGTCGCTGTGGTCGCTGGTTTCGGCTTCGAGGAGGCTATCGTCGATATCAAAGATGAATTCGGAGGGCATGCCGACCTGGCGGTTGCCATAAATCATTCGTGTTTGGGCATAGGAGAGGAAGAGTTTCTCACGGGCGCGAGTGACGGCCACATAGAAGAGGCGTCTCTCCTCCTCCATATCTTTTTTCTCATCACCAAAGCCGGTATGGGGAAAGAGGTCTTGCTCGAGACCGACGATAAAAACGTAATCAAATTCTAGTCCCTTGGCGGCGTGGACGGTCATCAATTTGACCCCATCACGCTTTTCATTGAGCGAATCTTGGTCGGAAGTCAGGGACATTTCAGTCACTAGATCCATCATACCTTCGCCGAGGGGCCGATCGTCATATTTGGTGGCGATAGAGACCAATTCTCGCAAGTTCTCCAGTCTCTCCGTCCCCTCCTCACCGCCTTCTTTGAGCTCTTGCTCAATGCCGGTTTTTTCTAAAATAAATTTAATGGCCTCAGAACAGGTCTTGGTATCGATCATTTGCCGGATTTTGGCCAATAAATCTCTAAATTCAGCGATTTTTTGACGCATTTTGGCTGGTAATTCAGCTTCCTGGCCAGCCAGGATTTTTAGGAGGGTGACTTTGCCAATTCCTCGGGGTGGAATATTGATGGCCCGCTTGAGACCTTCCATATCATTTTCGTTTAAAGCTAAACGGATGAAAGCCAAGAGATCTTTGACTTCTTTGCGTTCAAAAAAGCGCGTACCGAGGACTTGGTAAGGCACAGATTCTCGCAAAAATGATTCTTCGAGGACACGAGATTGGAAATTGGCTCGGTACAAGACTGCGATACTGGCCGGATTGATGCCCTCATTGATCAGATGGCCAGCTTTTCTAGCTACAAACTCCCCTTCCCCCATTTCGTCGAGACTGGCAAAAATACCGATTTTTTGACCGTCTTTGTTTTTAGTAAAGAGAGTTTTGTCATGGCGTTGGCGGTTTTTCTTGATGATGGCGTTGGCAGCGGTCAGGATTGTTTGAGTAGAGCGATAATTTTCCTCGAGTAAGACAATTTTGGCGTCAGGATAATCTTTTTCAAAATGAAGCAAATTGGTGAAATCGGCTCCTCGCCAGCCATAAATCGACTGGTCCATATCACCAACCACACAAATATTTTTGGCGGGGCCAATGAGAAGCTGGCTGAGTTCGTATTGGACGGAGTTAGTATCCTGATATTCATCAATATGAATATACTGCCAGCGTTTTTGGTAGTGTTCGCGAATATCGGGGTGATTTTTCAGTAAACGGACGGTTTTTAGGAGTAAATCATCAAAATCGAGCACTTGTTCACGGTTCAAGATGGCGTCGTAGTGGTGCCAGACGGCAGCGACGGTTTGCGAAAAGTAGTCGCGGGCGTTACTGGTGTATTCAGCGACAGTTAAGCCACCACCCTTCTGGCGAGAGATAGCAGCCAGCATTTTACGGGGTTCAAAGCGTTTTTCATCAACATTAGCTAGGCGAATGGCCTCTTTGATCTTGCTCATTGATTCGTCACGATCGAGAATTGAGAAAAATTTAGGTAAGCCAATGGCGTGGCCTGATTGGCGGAGAATATAGACGCCGAGAGCATGAAAGGTACTAGTAAAAGGCATACTCATGGTGGCGGGGTTGGTGCCCTCCCCGCTTTTATCATGGAGGAGCTTCTCGATTCGTTCGCGCATTTCGGCAGCGGCTTTGTTAGTAAAAGTGATAGCGAGAATAGCATTGGGCGCGATGCCCTGCTCGATCAAGCGAAAAATACGATAAGTGATAGTGCGAGTCTTGCCGGCTCCAGCTCCTGCCACGATCAATAGAGGCCCGTCTTGATGAAGAACGGCCTCCTTCTGAGGTGGGTTTAGTTCATCTAAATAACTCATAGTAAGGTAGATAATAGCACGCAGACCACAAATGCAAAATGTAAAAATCAAAATGAAAAATGACATATTTTTAATTAAAAATTTTTGAATTGCAATTTTCCATTTTGATTTTTAAATTTTAAATTTACCGAGTGTCTTTTTATCTTTTTGGCGTTATAATAATGACAATTACCATTTTTAGAAAAAATAAAATTTAAATTATGACAGAAGGAAATGTAACTAACAATTTAGAAGGAGAAATCGCTGACTTATCGCGTCAGATTGAAGCCAAGCGCCTGCAACTCGAACAAGAGAAAGGGGTGATGATCGAAGACCGTGAGGCTGTAGCTGAGGTCGTCAAAGATCACCTGGGTTCTAATAGTTTTGAAACAACCGTTCCGCCTGTCGCGGCTACTACCACTGCCACCCCAGCCAATACTAGTGGCGACGACTATCTGGAAACTTTAGATGAAAGTACGGCTCAGGTAATAAATAATCTAATTGCTAAATTGCCGGAAATTGGTTTGGCTAAAACGATTGAATTAGCTCGCGAGACCAATCCTTTCTATTTGGATGTTTTACATGACGCTCTAGTCACTAGACTTTACGATGAATTGGTCGCTCAAGGTTATTTAAAAAAAGTTTAAAATATGTCCAGTATTTTCTCTCTCTTGCTTCTCTTAGCCATTATCATTTTGTCGGCCTATTGGGTAGCCAGTTTCTTAAAAGGAAAAAAGTCTAAATTTAATGCTTTAGATTACCGAGTGATTTCGGTAAAAATTCCTCGTGGAGAATTGGAGACTTCAGCTGGTCAAGATTCTGGCCGGGAGTGGGAGCGAGAAATAAATTTGTCGGAACAATTGATTGGCTCGCTCTCGGCTATTAAGAGGCCGGTGGTATTCGAAGTAGCTGTCCGTCGTGATCGTGAAGAGATAGATTTTGTGGTGGCGGTACCGGCGACTTTTGTTGATTTTACTATTCGTGAATTGCACGGTCATTTTCCAACAGCTTCTGTTCTCGTTGAGTCTGATTACACCATCTTCTTTCCGAGTGGTAGTCACGCTGAAGCTTACTTGGCTCTAGATAAACCGTATGTGTTTCCGATCAATACTTTTCGCGAAGCGGGTATGGATACCTTTGCGCCTATTCTCAGCACCTTCTCTAAAATAAAAGAGAAAACCGAAGGCGCCGCTTTGCAGATAATTATTGAACCAGCCGACGAGGGTCAACACAAGTTGGCTATGAAAGCTTTCGAGGGTATTAAACAAGGTCTAAAAGCCAAAGATGTAGTTGACGGTAACCTAAAAATTTCAGCTGGTGATGTGCGCAAGGCTTTGTTTGAAAACAAAAAAGACGGCGAAGGTTCCGAAGATAAAAAAGTTGATGAAGATGCTATCAAGGCGGTGCAAATGAAAATCAGCAAGCCACTTTTTTATACCAATGTCAGAATTGTCACTTCCGCCACTGATGCGGATCGGGCGGACGACCTCATGCTCTCGATCAGTAATTCTTTTGCTTCTTTTTCTTCTCCCCACCGCAACAGTTTTAAAGTCGTCAAACTAAATCGCTTATCCGAGGCTCGTCGCTTGGTTTTCGATTATATTTTCCGCGAATTTAACTATGAGGAAAAAATGATTCTAAACGCCGAGGAACTGGCCAGCGTCTTTCATTTTCCTACTAAGACTACCGAAATTCCTCGAGTTAACGTGGTGCGAGCCAAAGAGGCGGCGGCCCCTTCTGGCATTCCGACTGAGGGTGTGACTATTGGCCAGAATATTTTTCGTGGCGAATCCCGTGATATTAAAATTTCTGATGAGGATCGTCGTCGTCACCTTTACTTGATTGGTCAAACGGGTACTGGTAAATCAACCATGTTGCTCAATATGGCCATCCAAGATATGAAAGACGGCAAGGGGCTCTGTGTGATTGATCCACACGGAGATTTGGTCCAGAAAATTTTATCTTTTGTTCCGACTGATCGAGCCGAAGATGTGATTGTTTTTGATCCAGGAGACCTCGCTCGCCCTCTCGGTCTCAATATGCTCGAATATGATTTAGCTAAACCCCAAGAAAAAACTTTTATCGTCAACGAGATGCAGTCAATTTTTAATCAGCTCTTCTCTAAAGAGACGATGGGTCCAATGTTTGAAAAGTATATGCGTGGAGCCTTGTTGCTTTTAATGGAGGACGCGGTCAATGAGCCAGCGACTCTAATGGAAATTCCTCGCGTCTTTACTGATCCTGAATATCGAGAGAGAAAGTTGGCTCGTATTACTAACCCGACCGTGGTTGATTTCTGGACCAAGGAAGCCCCAAAAACTTCTGGTGAGCAGGGTTTGGCTAACATGGGACCATACATTACTTCCAAGTTCGACAACTTTATTTCTAACGATTACCTGCGTCCGATTATTGGCCAGCCAAAGTCAGCTTTCAATTTTCGCCAAGTGATGGATGAAGGTAAAATTTTATTGGTCAATCTCTCAAAGGGAAAAATTGGCGACATCAACTCAGCTTTACTCGGTATGATTATCACTGGTCGCCTCCTCCTCGCTGCTCTGTCGCGTGAAGACATGAGCGCGGAAACTCGCCGCGACTTCTATCTCTATATTGATGAATTCCAAAACTACACCACTGACTCTATTGCCACGATTTTATCCGAAGCTAGAAAGTATCGTTTGAATTTAGTGATTGCCCATCAGTTCATTGCTCAGCTCAAAGATAATATTCGCGAGGCGGTTTTTGGCAACGTTGGTAATATGGTCGCCTTCCGTGTTGGCGATACTGATGGTGAAAAATTGTCCAAGTTTTTTGAGCCCACCTTTAATCAGAAAGATTTGATTGGGATCGAGAACCTGAGTGCAGTGGCCAAAGTTATGGTCAAGGGCGAACCATCAGTACCTTTTAGTTTGAAATTCACTTGGCCCAAGGGTGGCTCCGATCAATTGGCCGAAAAAATTCACGAATTGTCCCGCCTCTCTTATGGCAAGGACTTAAATGAGATAGAGATTGATATTATAAAGAGATTACGGTCATAGAAAAAATGTAGCAAAAAAAACAGGCTTTGGGCTTCGCCCAAAGCCTGTTTTTTGCTATAATACAGATGATATTTTACCCTTCCGTCTGGTCTGTATGATTGATTATCAAACTAAAAAAGCTCTTATTTCTAGCCAGTTTTCAGAGATGAAGTCGAGGGGTCTCCTTCCCCGCTTTATCCACATAGTGTCTATTTGGTTCGCCAATTATCGCCTGCGCCTTTTGACAGCGTTGATTTTATTGGTGATAATTTTTGGCGCTCGGACAGTCGAGGCCGGTCTTTTTTCTTCTGTGGCCAAGTTATTAGGTCTTCCGGTCAAGGTGGAGGGGTCAAAAGACTTAAATTCCCAAAACATGCCCCTGCTTCAGCCCGCCGTGAATTCCAATCCCGAACCAGTCAAGGTTGATAATTTGACGGCGATGGTGGGCGGGGCGGCTATTTTGCCAGAATCTGGTCCCAATGGCACAGTGGCAGATATTAAAGATCGTCCCAATTCCGATCAAGTCAGTGTTTACGTGGCTCGCAAGGGAGATACTATGAAAGCTATTGCTAAAATGTTTGAGGTTGAAGCCAATACTATTCTTTGGGCCAACGACCTAGCTTCCAGCTATATTCCCAAGGAGGGTGACGTTTTAGTGATTCTACCAGTCGACGGCATTATCCATACTGTCCTCAAGGGCGAGACTTTGGCTGGTATTGCTAAAAAATATGGCGGTGATCAGGCTGACATTATTGATTATAACGATCTTGACCCAACCGGAGAGTTGGCCGTTGGTGATCAGATTATTATTCCTGGCGGAGAAGAGAAGCCAACTCCTGGCAAAGTATCTAAACCAAAAACTAAATTAGCCGCTCGTTATAGTGGTCCAGATGCTGGTGGTTATTTCCTCCGCCCAGTGTCGGGTGGTCGTAAATCCCAAGGTATTCATGGCCGTAACGGTATTGATATTGCCATTACACCTGGTTCGGCTCTCTATGCCGCTGCTGCCGGGACAGTGATCTTGGCCAAAGATGGTGGTTGGAACGGCGGTTATGGTAGCTATATTATTATTCAACATCCCAACGGTACTCAGACTTTATATGGCCACCTCAGTCGTGTCGGCATCAGCCGTGGTGCCAAAGTGACTCGTGGGCAAGTCATCGGGGCGACTGGCAATACTGGCCGTTCGACTGGCCCCCACCTCCACTTCGAAATTCACGGGGCAACGAATCCGTTCTAAGCTGATGCGGATTTACCCACTTAAGTTTTTCTTCGAAAAATTTTGGTGGGTAAACGCGGATAATCTCATGCGGATAAAACGCAGATCGTCGCCGATTAATGCGAAAACAACTTCTTGAATTTTAATTGTGTTTTTGCTAGGTTGGGTATGGAATTGAAACTTAACCTAAACCTCAAGAAAGGAGGTCTTCATGCTTGAAGAACTGCAGGTTATCAGACCTCCCGAGTGGGGGTGTTCTTTGTCGGATGGAGACATTTTTCCAATTAGACATTTACAGAAGTCCGAGTGCCGTTGTGGTAAAAGGTATGCGGAGATATCTGGTCTGCTTGATAAAAATGTGGTTGGATTTTCTCACGTAATTTACCCAAGTTTATACAAGAGATCTAGCGCAAAGGTAATCGGGACTATAATCTTCGCGTGTCCAATTTGTGGTTGTCGTTTTTGGGGACACTACTACGATGACTATATCGACTATTATCGCAGCTTTGAACTTTGGCCTAAGGATGAAAATGGTAAGCCGCTCTGAAATACGAGCGGCTCTTCTTTTGCAAACTCAAACGAAAAATATTTTTTGATCCGCGTTTACCCACCAAAATTTTTCGAAGAAAAACTTAGGTGGGTAAATCCGCATTAGCTAAAGATATTCTTCGGGCGGTATTGTAGAGCTTCGAGTAGGTGCTTGTCGGCGATATTTTCAGCTCCGTCTAGATCGGCGATAGTGCGAGCGATTTTGATCACGCGATGATAAGCGCGAGCGGACAGGCCTAGGGCTTCGGCTGATTGGTCTAGTAGGTTTTGAACCTTGTCGGTTAGGGGCGCAAATTTTTTCAACTCACGAGTATTGAGGTCACTGTTTTGTGAGACCTTATTCAAATCGGCATAACGACTTCGTTGGAGTTCTCGAGCCGTAGTGACACGAGTGCGGATCGTCTCCGAATTTTCTCCGCCACTTTTTCCGGCTAAATCTTTCATTGGTATGGACCCGACTTCCAGCCACAAATCGATGCGGTCAATAATCGGTCCGGACACCCGTCGTTGATATTTGAAAAGTTGAGCCGATGAGCAAATACATTCATGAGTGCGTGAACCGCGATGGCCACACGGACAAGGATTCATGGTGGCGACTAGAATAAAATTGGCGGGAAAAGTCATTGACCCGCGTGAGCGTGAGACCGATACAACTTTATCTTCTAATGGTTGGCGCAAGGCTTCAATGGTTCGTCTTTCAAATTCTGGAAATTCATCGAGAAACAAAACTCCACGATGAGCCAAAGTAATTTCGCCAGGGGTCGGATTGCTACCACCACCGACTAGAGAAATATGTGATGAGGTGTGATGGGGACTGCGGAAGGGTGGCGCGATAATCAAATCGCCATCTTCGATCGTGCCTCGAGCGGAATGAATACCGGTGGCTTCTAGAATTTCTTCAAATGATAGTGGTGGTAGGATACTGGTCAGGGCGCGAGCCAGCATGGTTTTACCGGTGCCGGGTGGACCGTACATGGCGATGTTGTGTCCGCCGGCGGCGGCAATCTCTAATCCCCTTTTCGCTAAATGTTGTCCGACCACGTCAGCGAAATCGATAGCGGTATTTTTTATTTTTTTATCAATCTCAGTTTTTGATTGAACCAGAATCTTTTTAGTTTGTGGCTGGTCAGAAAAATGTTCAACTAATTGTTTTAAATTTTTGACCGGAAAAATTTTTAGACCATGGATCAAGCCGGCTTCGCGGGCATTGTCGGCGGGTAAATAAATTTCTTCGTAACCTTTACCTATTGCTTCGCGGGCAATCAGAAGAGCTCCTTTGATCGGTCGGAGTTCACCATCTAGTCCGAGCTCGCCCAACAAAAGTTTTTTAGTAAAATCAAAGTCTAATTCTTTTTGGGCAATCAAAGTCGCGACCGCAATCGCCAAGTCAAAAACCGTTCCCTCTTTTTTAATGTTGGCCGGAGCCAGAGAAATGATAATTTTTTTGTTGCCTTTCTGGGGAGATTTAAAACCGGAATTTTTAATGGCGGCACTGATGCGATCTTTAGCCTCGGTCACGGCTTTATCGCCGAGACCGACAATCGAAAAAGAATGCAGACCTTTGGAGATATCTACTTCGACTTCAATAAAGTCTGTATGAAGCCCGGTGAGTTGGGCTGAGTAAACTTTAGCGAGCATAATAAAAAAGATTAAAGATCGAAGATAAAAAATAGAAACAAATGATTAGTTTAACTATAAAACAAATAAACCAAAATCGCGAGAATTATTTTAAAATAATTCTCGCGATTTAATAATTTAATTAGGACTCCAGATGTTCTTTGCAGGTGGTAGCGGCGGGGCTAGCATCCAATCTTTCTGTTTCTATTTCTTTGCCACAAATTTTACAGTGGCCGTAGGTACCCTGGTCGATCGCCTCGAGGGCATCGTTGATGCTGGCCAATTCTGATTCCAGAGAAAACTCGGTGGCTTTGCGTTCGTCCATTTCCTCAAAACGATCAGCAACTTCGTCGTGAAAGGTTACTTCACTAACATCGACCGGTTTAACATCCCAATTTTCTTTGTTCTTGGGATCGCGCTTACCGATTTCATCGAGAGCCAATTCTACCCTAGTTTTGTCCTCAGCTAACTTTTTTTGATATTTATTGATGTCGATCATATGCCGAAATTGTAGCACCAAAATTATTCTCTGGCCAGTGTTTCATTGGACCCTTTTTAGGGTCCTAATTGGCTGGAGAGGGAGTGTTGAAAGCGTCGATAATTTTAGTGAAACTAGCCTCATCTTGAGCAACCAACAGAGTCTTCTGATCAAGCCAGGAATATAGAGCGATAGTCTGACCATTTTTATTTTTAACCAAACGGGCATCCTTATTTTTAATGGTCACATCAATAATCTTTTGACCACTGAGCTCGTTGATGTAGTTTTTGTTGGCATGAAACGGTCCGAGAGCGGTAGCGAGAAGCATCATTTCGTTTTTGAGAATCCAGCTTTTTGCATAGTCTGTTTCTGCTACGGTAAAAATGATAAAAGTTTTTGGTCCAGTTTGACCTTGGAAAAAACCAATCATAAATTTATCACCTAAATAGCGGGTTAGATCCAGAGGGAGGTTCATTTTTGTCAGATTAATAAACTCGCTAAAAACAATATTTTTTGTTTCAATTTGGCCACTAGTGGAAGTGCCAGAAAAATACATTTGCAGGTTGGTGATAGTGTTGTCTGCTCCACCGACTGAAACTAGAGAGTTGATAGTGTTATAAATAATCAAACTGTGTTTACCGGCCACGTTAAAAGAAATATTTTTCTCGGAAAAAATTAATGGTCGGACGGACGGGGTGGAAGTGACTTGCTCAACTGTTGTATCTTTTTGATTCAAATAAAAAGCGACGACTCCGGCTAAAATTATGGGCAGAACAATGAGAGTTACAATCAGCGCTAGCTTTCGATTAGGTCTCTGATTTGTGCCCCCTTCCCCACCCTGACGATAGATAATATTTTTTTCTGTCTGTTGACCGGCTGTTTTTTGGAAACCTAAATTATCATGATTGACCAAGCGAGACATGTCGTTGCTCAGCGTTCTGATCGGCGACAGGCCGACCGTGGTCTCACTTTTTAGATCCTCAATTAAATTTTTCTTGGCTTCAAATTTTTGTTGGCGACGAAGGTGTTCTAACTCACGTCGAGATTTTTCTTGGCGCTCTTGCTCGGTTTGCTCAGCCTGTTTTTTTGCCAACTGTTCGGCGTGACGAGCTTTTTCTTCGGCAATCAAACGGCGACCTTCTTCGCGTTGGTGGGCCATTCTTTCTTGTTCTAGTCGGATAGTTTTAAACTGCGGGCTTTCCATGGCCATTTGCGCTTCGCGTCGACGAGCAGCCAAGTCTTCGGTTTTTATTTTTTCTCGATTGGAAAAATCTTCACCCCCCATGGCTAAACGAGCCCCCCGTCTTTTTTCTGCCAGATTTTTTTCCTCATCATTCATTAGTGTCAAAATTTTGTTTTATCTTTTAGAAAATAAAAATTAGATACTGCTTCTTTCTACTCTGTCTCGCTCGGTCAAGAGGGCTGTTTCTTCATCTAGAATTTTTTGGTAAGCGCTAGTGTTGTCTTTGATTTGATCTTCGACTTTAAATAAGCGACTGTCATAAACCCATTTTTCTTCTTCGGCTTTATGTCGGTCTTCTTGGATGGCCCAACGTTTTTGTTCAATCACCATTCGCTCTTTTTCGCCGACAGTATTTTTTTCTTGTTCTTCTAGTTGACTCTCGTCAACTTCTAATTTTGTTTCTCGTTCCACGATCGGGTCAATCATTTTTCTTAAACCGGTGCGGTTTTCATCCAGCTTGATCCAGGTGATTTCCAAAGCCTCTTTTTGTTTGGCAATCTCGGCCAGCTTAGCATCGATCGTGGCTAATTTATTTTTTACATCAAAATCGTGTTCGCGTTCTTCACGGACCGCTGTTCTCTCTGGCCCTTCCATGGCCAGCTTGGCGCGTTCGAGTTTATTGGCGATTTCTTTTTCGGCCGGAGTTGTTTCTGTGGTTGGAGTGATGGGGGTGGAATTTTCAACAACCGTTTTTTCTGCGACGACTGGTTCTGCCATGGGAGCGATAATTGGTGCCGCCACTATTGGTTCTGGCTGAACAGTTGGTGTTGCCACTGGCTCTGTTGGTGCCACCTGTCCTAAATCATTTTTTATTTGATCGTCCATATTTTATGAATTAACTATTCTGTTGTGTTAAGTATAACTCGGCTCTATTTTTTCTGCTACAAAAAATCCTGCATTTTTGCAGGATTTTTTTTGTTTAATCTAATATCTCGGGCGATCGTAGTGGGGACGGCTAGGTCCGTCACGGCGTGGTCCACCATTACCCATTGGTGGGTTGGTCGAAGGTTTGGCCCCTTTGCGAGTAGCGTATTCAGGATCAGCTGTTTTGATTGAAAGATTGACTCTCCCCTTTTCATCAACTTCCTTGACCACTACTGGCACCTTGTCGCCAATTTGAACGACATCGGTCACTTTATCAACCCGGAATGGAGCCAGTTCAGAAATGTGGACTAGGCCCTCAGTGTCGCGGCCGATTTTAACGAAAGCGCCGAAATCGAGCATGCGAGTGACTTCACCCTCAAAGGTTTCGCCAGGTTTGTATTCGTGAACAATATCTTCAATGATGGCTTGAGCTTCTTTAACCCCGTCTTGTTTACCAGTGATGTAGACTGTGCCATCATCTTCAATTTCAATCTCAGCGCCGGTGTCCTCAGTAATTTGCTGGATGACTTTACCACCCTGACCGATGACCGCTCCGATTTTTTCCGGATTGATCATAATTTTTACGATCATGGGGGCCGAAGAGGCGATGGCTTCACGAGGAGAGGCAATAGCACTGGTGATGGTGTCGAGAATTTGCATTCTGGCTACCTTAGCTCGGTCGAGAGCTTCGCTGAGGATTTTTATAGGGATGCCACCAGTTTTGATGTCGAGCTGGATGCCAGTGATGCCATCTTTGGTGCCAGCTACTTTGAAGTCCATATCACCATAATGGTCTTCGAGACCTTGGATATCGGTGAGAAGTTTATACTTATCATCACTTTCCATCATTAGGCCGACAGAAATACCGGCCACTGGATTTTTGATTGGTACCCCACCGTCCATCATGGCTAAAGTACTAGCGCAGATGGAAGCTTGGGAGCTAGAGCCATTGGAAGCAAAAACTTCTGACACTAGACGAATAGTATAAGGGAAAATTTCTCGAGCTGGCAAGACGGCGCGTAAAGATTTTTCCACTAAAGCGCCATGGCCGATAGAGCGACGACTGGGATTACCCATGCGACCAGTCTCCGCCACTGAAAATGGTGGGAAGTTGTAGTGGTGCATGAAGTATTTGGTGCCATTGATTTCCATTCCTTCGACGAGCTGTGAATCTTTTGGTCCACCGAGAGTGAGAGAGGTCATGACGTGAGTGGCTCCGCGATAGAAGAGGCCAGTCCCATGAATAACTGTCGAGAAACCACCGGCTTGGGCAAAGAGTGGTCGAACTTCGTCCACTTTGCGACCGTCGGCCCGACGTTCACTAGTAATGGCCTCGAGGTGGAGGCGATCATTGATGGCGTCTTCAAAATAACCAAGCCAGACACCGAGATTGGTCTCAGGCATTTTTTCGGCGCGTAAAGCTAACCATTCCTCCTTGAGATCGTCGGCCGAAGCTTTACCTGCCTGCCCTGCATGCGCAGGCATGGCAGGCAGGCCTGGCCCACCGAAAATTCCTTCGCTAATTTTCCCTTCGATTTGGTCGGTAAATAATTGCTTGGCTTCAGCTGGTAATTCTACTTTATCAAAAGTCATTTTAGGTACAGTTCGTTCGGCAATAATACTTTTCTGCCAAGCTTGAACTTTTTCGATTTCAGTCGAAGAGAGAGCAAAGGCTTCGCGGACTTTGTCCTCGCCGATCTGATCTGCCTCGGTCTCGAGCATGGTGATGTGACCATCTTTGCCACAAACTAGAAAATCAAACAGCCCAGACTCTCGTTCTTTGTAAGTGGGGTTGATGATCAATTCCTCCCCTTTTTCAGTGGTTAGGCCTAATCGGACAGCACTGACCGGTCCACCCCAAGGGATATTGGAAGTAGCTAGAGCGAGCGAGGCTCCGATCACGGCTGGCACGTCCGGGTCATTGTCTTCATCGAGAGCGAGGACCGTGATGACGAGCTGGATTTCGTTGCGAATCGAGCTATCGAAAAGTGGGCGGAGAGTGCGATCGACAATGCGACCGGTGAGGACGGCTTCTTCGGAAGGTTTGCCTTCACGTTTTTGGAAACGGCCGCCACCGATTTTACCAGCAGCATAGTAGCGTTCCTCGTATTCCACCGTCAGCGGAAAATAATCAATGTCCTCACGCTTATTTTTTGACATGACGACCGTGGCCAAAATCACTGTTTGGCCATATTTGAGCATGACTGAACCATTAGTTTGGTCAGCAATGTCAGTAAAGATGGCCGACATGGTGCGACCACCTACTTCGAGCGAGTATTCTTTTTTTTGCATAAGCTTGCGCCGATAGCCAGATTCTAGATTTGAAAACTCCTTTCGGCTTTTCAAAGCTATCTATCTGCCTGTCGGCAAATTAATTTAGTTTCGATTGTCTCGAAACTCCCCTATTAATGTCTCCAAAATAACATAATTTGCCAGTCTCGGCAATTTGCCCACAAAAGAAAATCCCCGGGTTCGCGCAAGCGCGAACCCGGGGACGGTATCGAGATCTAGTCTCTCGATTGGGGGCGGGCGTCTTTCGCCCAACTCCCGTCATCTTTTGGACAAGGTTCCCAACCAATGTGGCGGTTTGTCCTCATCCTTCGGCAGTAGTCGACCAGATTGTCGGCTTGTTTGGTGCCGTCACCTCGACCCTGTTTCGGGGCGGGCGAGTTTTTTGGCGCCGGCCAAACGTAGCAGATTACCGCTACGGCTAGCACCATCGCGATGGGGACCTTGATCCCCGGTTCGAGGTTGTACAAGTACAACCCCACACCGTCAACCGCGTCCAGACCAACTAGGATGAAACCCCATAGCATATCCATGTTCATCTCCTCTCGGCTCATGCCGATTCGTGAGTTACCTGAATTATCTAACCTAAATTCCGTTCTCAATTAGGACACTCTGTAATAGAGTAACCACATGAAAAAAGCCAAGGATTTGTCTTCGGCCGAACGGTTGGAGATTAAGATTTTGCTCGACAAAGGATATTCAAAAC
>Ga0172379_10001706_pt1 | contig 42436 bp, 45 predicted proteins | sample GrowelOW334metaG_FD_119756 | JGI IMG/M metagenome (GOLD analysis project Ga0172379, IMG submission 119756) | Groundwater microbial communities from an aquifer near a municipal landfill in Southern Ontario, Canada - Groundwater well OW334 metaG | ecosystem: Environmental > Aquatic > Deep... | reverse complement strand
CCCGCAAATCGGCATCATTCATGAAATTACTCAAGATCTTGCCAATCGGGCGATAAATTATAAAAATAACTTTGTCCTTTTTAGGCCAATGCATAATTCTATTTTTGATTTTTATGTGACGTCGGATCCGACTCTATTACTCAAGAATCCACTAGTATACAAAACCGGCCGATTGGTTAAAAAATACGAGAATCAACAAATGCCCCCAAATGACATTATTATCGGTAGTTTTGGTTTTGCAACATCCAATAAAGGATTTGAAGATATCATTCAATTGGCTCAAAAAGAATTCGATGAAGCGACTGTTAAAATAAATATTCCTCTGGCTGATTTTGGTGATGAAAGCGGTGCGAAGGCTAAACAAATAGAGGATAATTGTCGACAACTGATAACCAAACCGGGGATAAAATTAGAAATAACCCATGAATTTTTTGAAGACGAGCAAGTTTTTGATTTCTTGGCGGCTAATTCTATAAATGTATTTTTATATAAAGACACCGGTGTCAGGGGTATATCCAGCGTTACCGATTATGCACTCGCGGTTAATCGGCCAATAGCCGTTTCAAAAAATTCAATGTTTCGGCATATTTTAAATCTTAACCCCTCTATCTGTATTGGAGACAACTCTTTAAAAACCATTATTAAAAACGGGGCGACTGTTCTTAATGAGACAAGAGAAAATTGGAGTGAAGAAAATATAATCTGGGACTATGAAAGAATCGTGGACTCTGTCTTAAAGATAAAATCACAAAAACCAACAACCAAGACTGGTGTTAAGACAAGAATAAAATCAAAAATAAAAAAAATACTATCGCTCCCCAACATTGAGCATACTTGGATTGCGGATTCTAAAACAGTAGACAGCGATGATCTAAAAATTATTTCTAATACCGCTTATGCGCCTGTCACCTTGCCGGAAAACTTTTCATTCAACCGGATTCTGGATGGTAAGGCGCGAAAAATTTATCAACCGGCAATACTTAAACTTTGGGAGCTGGTACCAAAAACAATGGCCAAAAAAATACCTGCGGCTAATATCCAACAGGCTTTTGTCTTTGATACGGTGCTTCGAAATATTCCCAACTATTCTAAACCCAAAATACTATGCGTCGGCAGTTATGAAGATACGGCAGCAATGAGTTTAAAAAAAATGGGCTTTAGTTTAGAAGAAGTTGATCCGATGATTAATTACACCTTGGAAGAATATGCCACCAAACCGACCACGATACCAAAATCATACGACATCATTTTTTCTACTTCCGTCATTGAACACGATCCGGATGACAAGGCTTTCATACAAGCACTTGATAAATTACTAGCCCCCGGAGGGACGGTAATTATCACCTGTGATTTCCAAGAAAATTGGCTGCCGGGAAAACCAAAGCCTGATGTTGACGCTAGATTATATACCCAGTATGATTTAAAGAATCGTTTGTTATCATATATGGAGAATTGCCAGTTGGTTGATACTCCAGACTGGGACTGTCCAAATCCTGATTTTAACTTTTTAGGAAAATATCAATATGCCTTTGCTTCTTTAGTCGCGAAGAAACATTTATAAAAATATGAAAAAAGCATTAATTACCGGCATTACCGGACAAGACGGATCTTATTTAGCCGAGTTTCTTTTGAATAAAGGATATGAAGTTCATGGCATCAGGAGAGCGGCTTCCGTTTTTAACACGGAAAGAATAGACCATTTATTGGGTGACAAAAATTTAAATTTTCATCTTCATTACGGCGACTTAATAGACTCCAGCAATCTTAATCGACTTCTAGAAGAAATCAAGCCAGATGAAATTTATAATCTGGGTGCTCAGTCCCATGTCCATATTTCCTTTCAGCTTCCAGAATATACGGCCGAGATAGATGGTATCGGAACTTTAAGATTGTTAGACGCCATTAAAGGAACGGGTATTAAAACAAAATTCTACCAAGCTTCCACTTCTGAATTATTCGGCAAAGTTCAAGAAATGCCTCAAACCGAAAAGACTCCTTTTTATCCGCGCTCGCCTTACGGAGTTGCTAAATTATTTTCTTTTTGGACGGTTAAAAATTATCGCGAAGCCTATGGTCTGTTCGCCTGCAACGGCATTCTATTTAATCATGAATCACCGCGCCGCGGACGCATTTTTGTCACCCGCAAAATAACTGAAGGAATCGCCGATATTAAAGCCAGCCGCAATACTAAAATAATGCTCGGCAACCTTGACGCTAAACGCGACTGGGGCTATGCGCCTGACTACGTCGAGGCCATGTGGTTAATGCTTCAACAAGAAACTCCGGACGATTTTGTTATCGCTACCGGAGAAACCCATAGCATCAGAGAATTCTGCGAAGAAGCCTTCAATCTAGCTGGCTATGAAATTACCTGGCAAGGCCAAGGATTGGAAGAAAAAGGCGTGGATAAAAATACCGGCCAAGTTTTGATTGAAGTTGACCCGAAATATTTCCGACCGTCTGAGGTTGATATTTTAATGGGCGACAGCTCTAAAGCGCTAGCACAACTCGGCTGGAAACCGAAAGTCACTTTTAAGGAACTGGTAAAAATAATGCTGGAAAGCGACTTAGACCAAAAATAAAATTATGCTTTATCAAGAGATAGTAAAATGCCGAATTTGCGGCAATAAAAATTTAGTTTCTATTTTAAATTTAGGCGAACAACATTTAACCGGAATTTTTCCGAAACCGGAAGACGAAGTAGAACGTGGCCCGCTAGAAATAGTTAAATGTGTTAGCGCTAGCGGCGAAGATGTCTGCGGCCTACTCCAACTAAAACATGACTATCAAATGGAAAAATTATATGGCGATAATTACGGTTACCGCTCAGGACTAAATAAATCCATGGTTGAACATTTAGGGGAAATAGTCAAAAAAATAGAAAACCGCTTGCCGCTTGCCGACGATGATTTGATAATTGACATCGCCAGCAATGACGGCACTCTACTCTCAAAATATGTCAACAAAAATCTAGACCTTCTCGGCATAGACCCAACTTCTAAAAAATTCCAAGAATACTATCCGACGCATGTAGATAGCGTTGCCGATTTCTTTTCACAAAATGTTGTTAAACAAAAACGCGGCGATAAAAAAGCCAAGGCCATTACTTCTATCGCCATGTTCTATGATTTGCCGGAACCGCTCGAAATAATGAAAGAAATTGAGAGCGTGATGGATGATGAAGGCATTTGGGTTGTAGAACAAAGTTATCTGCCGGAAATGATAAATAACACATCTTATGACACCATTTGCCATGAACATTTGGAATTCTACGCGCTCAAACAATTTAAGTGGATGGCTGATAGGGCGGGCTTAAAAATAATTGATATTGAAATGAATCGGATAAATGGCGCCAGCTTCGCTCTCACGTTGGCTAAAAAATCCTCCGCGCATCCCGAAGCCACTGAAGAAATAAATAAAATTTTAGATTTAGAGGAAGCGGCCGGATTTAACAATCTAAACGCCTATCTATTATTTAAAGAAAGGACTGAAAAACATAAACTGGAATTAATCGACTTAATCAAAAAATTAAAAGCCGAAAATAAAAAAATATTAGGTTATGGCGCCTCCACTAAGGGCAATGTTATGTTGCAGTACTGCAATTTAACGACTGACGACCTAGAAGCAATCGCCGATGTCAATGAATATAAATTTGGACGCCAAACTCCGGGAACTAATATTCTAATTGTTTCCGAAGCGGACGCTAAAAAATCAGGTGTTGATTATTTTCTGGTTCTTCCCTGGCACTTTAAAGATAATATTATAGAAAGAGAAAAAGAGTTTTTAGCTAACGGCGGGAAATTAATTTTCCCGTTGCCTAATATAGAAATTATCGGATTATGAAAACAGCCAATAAAAAAGCAATAATTGTCGGCGCGGGCGGCCAAGACGGAAAGCTGCTATTTAAATTATTGTCTGATTTTGGTTACGCGATTATCGGCTTGGATAAAAATGGCATAAAGACTAACAATGTAATTTGGAAAAATAGAATAAACATCAGCAACCAAAACCAAGTTTTTTCACTTATCAAAAAATTTAAACCTGATGAAATTTATTATTTAGCCGCTTATCATTTCTCTTCCCAAGATAAGCGCGGCGACATCTATCAGGAACTACGCCAAAGCTACGAAATAAACGTTCTAGCATTTTTAAATTTTCTGGAAGGCGCCCGATTATTTTCTGCAAAAACCAAAATATTTTATGCCGGCTCTTCTTTATTGTTCGGCAATGCTCCGACTAAAATTCAAACTGAAAAAACCCCTTTTAAGCCCACTGGCGCTTACGGGCTCAGTAAAGAAGGCGGTGCTAATCTGTGTCGTTTATACCGCGAAAAATATCAAGTCTTTGCTGCTATGGGCATAATGTATAATCACGAATCGCAGTATCGGACAGCTAACTTTTTATCGATGAAAATAATTAAAGGCGCAAAAGACATCGTCGACGGAAAAGAGCAAAAATTAATCGTTGGCGATTTAAAGGCCAGAGTCGATTGGGGCTATGCGCCAGACTATGTTTTAGCGATGAAATTGATTTTAAACTTAAAAAAAGCCGATGATTTTATTATCGCCACCGGACAAGCCCATTCGGTTTTAGATTTTATAAAAACCGCCTTTAAAACTTTTGGCCTGGACTGGAAAAAATATGTCCGAGAAGATAAAAAAATAATTGGCGAAAAAAGAAATATCTTGATTGGCGACTCTCGAAAATTAAAAATGGCTACCGGCTGGAAACCGAGTGTTTCTTTTTCGAAAATGATTGAGAAAATAATAAATAACCTGGATAAATAATATGGATAAGCCGCTCCTTAGCATTTGCATACCAACTTTTAACCGCGCGCCCTTTTTAAAAGAGTGCTTAAAAAGTTTGGCTGACCAATTTTCCGATCCTGTCATAAAAAACCAAGTTGATATTTTTATTCTAGACAATCAAAGCGCTGACAATACCGCCGAAATAGTAAAACAATTCACCGCTGTCTATGATAACATAAAATACATTCGAGACTCGGAACCCAGAAAAATAATTCCCGGAATTATTAAAGTCGCTTCACTGGCCGATGGTGAGTATATCTGGGTTTTCTCCGATGATGATTTGCAATCACCCGATTCTTTAACTACGGTTATTAATTTTATCGAGAAAAATCATTCCGATCTTATTTTAGGAAACCTACTTGGTTTTAGCGATACTAGTGCCACACAATATCGGAGCCTTCTCAAAGTAAACGAAGATATCGTCATGAAAGATAAAAAAGAATTTTTCTCTCTCCTTAACACTAAATTCAACACCAGTATTGATTATTACACCACCCTTTGTTCTGATTGGATAATTAAAAAAGAAATCTACGACAAAAATTTTTATATTTTTGAAAAATTTAACGACAAATCAGACATGTTTCCTTTGCCTTCACTCTTCTTTTATACCAACATGGAATTTAGTTCCGGCGTAATTGCTAAAGAAATAATTTTAAACCGCGGCGATAACGAAACTTGGGGAAGTAAAAACAAAATTAAACATTTTTTCTATCGCGACCGGCTCTGGCGCAATTACTATCAAAAAATAATTGCCAATAACCAAGAATTCTTGCCCAAGAACTTTTCTCGAAACGTGAAGATTAAAAATCTAGCGAGACTGGAAGAACTAATAAAAATAATTATTATAATGATTTTAAAAAAAATAAGAATTTACGATAAAATAAAAAAAATAATTAAAAAATGAAATTTTCTGTAATAATAATAAATTATAAAACTTTCGAACTGACAAAAAACTGCCTAGAAAGTCTTTTTTTATTACCCGATCAAAAAAGTCTAGAAATAATAATTATTGATAACGCCTCAAATGACGGCAGTATTGAAAAATTAGAAACAGAATTTGCTTCCAGGGTTAAAATAATAAAAAATAAACATAATCTCGGATTTGCCGGCGCCAATAATCAAGGAGCAGCGCTCGCCAGTGGCGAATTTTTAATTTTTCTCAACAGCGACACCATAATAAAAGAAGATTTTTTAAATGTTTGCGCTGATATCCTTAACAAGAATCAAAAAATTGGTATTATTTCGCCACGGCTCAAGCTCCCTGATGGCGACAACCAAAAAGCAGCTTTTGGAATTTTTCCAACTCTCACAAATCTATTAACTCAAAAAACAAAAAGTGAACAAGCAATAGACGAACAGACCGACTTTCTTGTTTCCGATTGGGTTAGCGGTTGTGCACTAATGATTGGCCGAGAGCTATTTCAAAAAATTAGCGGTTGGGATGACCGTTTCTTTCTTTACTACGAAGATATTGATATCTGCAAAAAAGCCAGTCTCCAGGGATATCAAGCGGCCGTCGCCTTAAAGACGAGCATTATTCACTTCGGCGGTCAAAGCTTAAAGGCTAGCCCCCAAAAAAAGAAACTTTACTACGAATCGCAAGACTACTATTTTAAAAAATACTACAACCCCTTAATCTGTTGGCTGATAAAAATTAGTCGTTTTATTTATTTAAAAATCAAAAAATGAGAAGAGCCACTAATCCAATTTTAAATTACGGCCGCGAAATAATCGGCGGGTTTATAAAAAAATATAGTCCACAAGCCGGAACAATCAATATTCTAGATATTGGCTGCGGCTCAGGAAATGACTTGTTGAATTCCAGAAAATTTATCAATAACCAGGTAGACATTAAGATGTACGGAATTGAAATTGATGAAAAAACTGCCGCCAGCGCCCAAGCGAGCGGCATTGAAACGGCAGTCATAAATATTGAAAATGACCGCTTCCCATTTTCTGATAATTTTTTTGACATTATTATTATCAACCAGGTTTTAGAACATACTAAGGAAATATTCTTTATTATCTCCCAAATGAACCGCATTCTTAAAACTGACGGAATACTGATAGTCGGGATTCCAAATCTCGCCTCTTGGCATAATCGGATTCTACTGCTGTTCGGCCAACAACCAACTAGCATCCGCACTCTCGGCCCCCATGTCCGCGGTTTTACCAAGAATGATTTAGTAAAATTTTTCAATCAAAATGGCTTTTCCTTACTTAAATTTGCAGGAGCTAATTTTTATCCCTTCCCTAAACTAATTGCTATCGCCTTAAGCAAAATTTTTCCAGCAGCGGCCGTCAGCACTTTCTTCTTATTTAAAAAAACCGGCCCGGCCATGACCGAAAAATATTTAGCGAAACAAAAATTTGAAACTAATTTTAAGATATGAAAATAGCCATTAATGCTATCCCTTATGTCCGCTGGTCTGGAATTGAAACTTTCCTGCATGGTCTTTTGGCTGCTTGGCCGATTAACAGCCGGGATGAAATTGTTATTTTTGCCAACCAAGAATCGGCCAAGTTTTTACAAAATTTACCAGACAATATAAAAGTCCGTACCCATAATTTTAAAAACCTGAACCGCGCCCGTCTTTTTATTTATCAGCAAATTAATTTGCCGCTTATTTTATGGCGGCAAGGATTTGATATCTTATTCTGCGCCTCCTTGCTCGCTCCTTGGATATACTTTAAAAAAATAATCACCATTCATGACGCCGCGCCCTTTGTTTTAAAAGAAGAAAATAGCGCGCTCGGCAAAATATTTTGGCGGATTAATTTATTATTTGCGCGCCTTACTTCTTTAAAAATAATCACCGTTTCTAAATTTTCCCGAGATGAACTAATTAAATATTTAGGGATAAAAGAAAAAAATCTGGAAATTATATATAATGGCTCGCCCAACTATCAATCAGGAGACGCTTCACCTGAATCCAACGATTCCCCTATAAATTATGGCGATTATATTATCGCTGTCGGCAATGCCCGCCCACGAAAAAATCTTTCCCAATTGATTAAGGCCTTTGAAATTTTAAGCCCGCAAGTGCCGGGATTAAAACTAGTGATTGTCGGAAAAAATGATTGGCGCATGCAGGAAATTATGACGACAGTTCATGGCCTGGAAGAAAAAATAATTTTTAGCGGCTTTGTCGGTGAAATTGAAAAACAAAATTTAATTAAAAACGCCGAGGCTTTAATCTTCCCTTCATTATATGAAGGCTTTGGTCTGCCGATTGTCGAAGCAAATATTCTGGAGACGCCACTTATTTGTTCAGATATCCCTTCTTTTCACGAAGTGGCCGGCGAGAGCGCTTTATTCTTTAATCCGCTAGACGCTTCTAGTCTCGCCGCTAAAATCCAGGAATTAATCGCTAATCCGGAACTAAAAAAGACGCTCGTTGCTCGCGGACAAATAAATGCTAAGCGATTTAACTGGTCCGAGTCGGCTCAAAAATTATCAGAGTTAATCCATTCTTATGAAACTCCTGCAAATAAATAAATTATATTATCCGCTTATCGGCGGCATTGAAACGGTCGTTAAAGATATTGCCGAAGGCTTAAACGGACGCAATGATTTGAGCGTTGACGTCTTGGCTTGTCAAAAAAAAGGCGCCCGCGTTATCGAAAAAATAAATGACGTTCAAGTTTTTAAAGCTGCTTCTTTAGGAAAAGTCTTGGGCATGCCACTCTCACTGGATTTTTTCCGACTATTTAAAAAAGTACGTCACGACTATGATTTATTTTTAATTCATTTTCCCTTTCCGCTAGCAGCGCTTATAAGCCCGTTTATCCCTAAAGAAAAATTAATAATTTATTACCACTCAGATATTGTTCGGCAAAAACTATTTGCTTTGCTCTTTCGGCCTTTTATTAGCTTCAGTTTAAAACGTGCCCAGAAAATTTTAGTCAGCGGTCAAAATATTATTTCTTCGTCGCTACTTTTAAAAAAATACGTTGCTAAATGTGTCGTTGTTCCTTTCGGCTTTAAAGCCAATTTTCAAGAAACCGATTATCAAATAGCGGAAAAAATTAAACAGCAATATGCCGCCGACAAGCCATTACTGCTCGCTATCGGCCGCTTAGTTTATTATAAGGGCTATCAATACGCCATTGAAGCCCTAAAAAATATTGGTGCTCGGCTTTTAATTATCGGCCAAGGCCCGGAAGCCAAAAAATTAGAAGCGCTAATTAAGACAACCGCGCAAACTAATAAAATTTTTATCATACCGCCGCAAGCACGCCTAGAACCTTACTTATTAGCCTGCGATATTTTTCTTTTCCCATCCGCTGCTCGCAGCGAAGCTTTTGGTTTAGTGCAGCTGGAAGCTCTGGCCGCCGGCAAACCAATTATCAACACGCGCCTTAACACAGCCGTGGAAGAAGTAAGTTTAGACGGCGTTAGCGGCTTAAGCGTGGAAATAAAAAACGCCGACGCGTTAGCATCGGCGATTAATAAACTTTTAAATGATGATGGGCTCCGACATCAATATAGTGATAACGCTAAACAGCGCTACCAAGATTTTTTCCGGATGGAAATATTTTTAGAAAAAATCTCTCAAATAATTATTTCGTCAGATTCAACAAAAATTTAACATCAACCGGAATCTCGGAAATTAGTTTTAACTCATTAGTATTTTGAAGTAAAACTTTAAATAGATACTTGCCCTCACTCGTCAATCTTAAACCATTAATGCCGGTAATGGCGCGTAGTCTGGTCGACCCGACAACAAATTTGGCTTCATTTTTAAACTCGCCAACCTTTTGTCCTTGAGGATCGGTAATTTCAATTACATAAGTTAAATTTCTTTCTAACTCTTTGGCTTCGTCATGCCACAAACTAACAACTTCCAAAATAACTGGAATATTTTTGTTAGCGGCAGACATCTCTTCTAGTTTAGAAAAGGTGACCGTTAGCTCATCGACACAATCAATTAAACTCAAGGAATTGGTACGCTGATCAATTAAAGAGCGCGAGCACAAGATTGTCCAAATATTTTTCATAAATATTTAATTATGTATTAAGGATTTTTTTATTTTTATCACTTTTAAGAAACAGCATCCAAACAGGGGCAATAGAATAAGCGGCTAAAGTGGCTAAAGCCGAGCCGATCAAACCGATTTTCGGAATTAAAATAATATTTAAAACCACGTTAACAGCCATAGCCGCAAAATTAATAGCGAAAACCGCGCGCGTACGATTTTCTGCCATTAGCTGATTATTAACCACTGCGCCTATAAATAATCCGACACTGGACCAAATATAAATTTGTAAAATTGGGACTGCTGCCAGATATTGAGCGCCAAAAATAAAACTAATAATCGGGGCGGCCAAAAACATTATTGGCAGGGCAACTAAAAATCCTAAAACACCGACTAGGCCATATAAATTTTTAAGGCGGCGATAATAAGCCCTGATATCAGCATTACGCGCGTTGACGATGGCTGGAAAAAGCGAACCGCAAATAATAATTGGTAAAAAATAAAAAACTTCGGTGATTTTTACGGCCGCCGCATAAATTCCGACAGCCGTTTCACCCATAATTTTACCAATCATAACCTGATCAATTCGTAGATAGGCGAAGGAAGCGATAGCCGACAACATTAGCGGCCAAGAATCGCGCCAGATACTTTTAGCCAAATAGAATTTAAATTTCCAAGCTCTAATTTTTAATCCCTGCTGATTATAGAACCTGACTAAGAAAATAGCCTGCCAAACATAATCAAAAATATAAATTATTAGCAGCCAAATAATGCTGCCTCCGAGCAGAATAAGCCCTACCTTAAGGATAGATGAAAAAACGGCGGCGATTATTTGGGCTTTAATATTTTCTTTGGCTTTTACCTGCGCATAAAAAAAGGTGGCAATAACATTAGGTGCTTGAAAAAAGAAAGACACGCTAAACATAATTATCAGCCAGCTCGTTAGCGAATAAAGACCATTGAAGATAAACGTAAAAACAGTCGCCGCCAAAAAAGCTAAAATAGAACCAATAATTTTTAAACGAAAACTGGTTCCCAAAAGTTCATCTCTTTTTTCCGGATGACTAACCAATTCCCGATTTAAAATTCCGTCAACGCCGAGCGGGCCAATAAAGCTGAATAAACCGGTAAAAGCAATCACATAACTAACCAAACCATATTTATTAGGTCCCAAATAACGGGCTATCCAGGCGCCAACCAAAAAAGAAACGGCCAAATAAAAAACCTGGCCGAGAAACATCCAGCCAGTATTGGCAAAATAGCGCTTAAAACCTTCATGATTTAAAATCCAACGCCATTTTTCCGGGATATTTTTTTCTATTTTTAGAATAATCTTGTCTAACATCTGTTATTATTATATCATATAGGGACGCAAACTTTAAATTAGCACGATAATCTCCTAAAAACAAGTAATTTATATGAAAAAAATCATCACTTTTTATGGCCAACCGGGATGCGGTAAGTCAACCCAGGCAGAAATATTAGCGGAAAAATATGGATTTATGAAATTTGGCATGGGCGAGCGTCTGCGGGACGAGATTGACTCCGGTTCTAGCTTAGGGCAACAAATAAAGCCTTATGTTGACGAAGGAATTCTTATTCCTGATGATTTAATGATAAAAATAATTAAAAATATTGACCAGAAAGCTGGCCAGTCCGGGATTATTTTCGATGGCTTCCCCAGGATTGTTTCCCAGGCGAAAATGTTGGCCAAAATCGCTCTTGAGCTTAACTGGGAAATTGGCAATTTCTTTTATTTACGCTTGCGACCAGAACAAGCTTTAAAAAGAATTGAGGCGCGCGCTCAACTAAGCGGTCGCGGCGATGACGTTAGTCCAAAGGCTATTCACAACCGCTTCCTGGTATTTGAACGTGAATCAACGCCACTTTTGGAATATTATCGTTCCGCCGGCAAACTAATAGAGGTTGACGCCTCACTTAAAATTGAGGAGGTAAATACAGAAATCAAAAAAAATTTATGAAATCAAATAAAAAAATAATTAAGCCGTTGCTGGGTTTAGCCGGACCAATAATCCTGGCTCATTTTTTTCAAGCGGCTTACCAACTTACCGACGCTTTTTGGGTCGGACGCTTGGGCGAGAAAGGAGTAGCCTCCGTCGCGGTGACTGCGCCGGTTATCTTCTTTATGATGTCTCTGGGCATTGGCTTTGCGATTGCCGGTGCCACCCTAACAGCTCAATATTTCGGCGCTAAAAATGAAAAAATGGTGAGCCATAGCGCGGCCCAAACCATGATAACCGTCGTTAATGTCGCTTTATTATTAAGCGCTCTTGGCTATATTTTAGCCCCAACGATTTTAAGATTCTTAGGCGTAGACGATTCCATCTTCTCTCCCGCACTCTCCTACCTGCGCATATCCTTTATGGGTATGATTTTTAATTTTTCCTTTTTTGTCTTCCAGTCAATTATGCGCAGTATCGGCCGACCGAAACTACCAGTTTATATAGTAATGGGCACAGTCCTCCTTAATTTCGCGCTTGATCCTTTATTTATGTTTGGTTTCGGTTTTATTCCAGCACTCGGTGTCGCCGGTACCGCTTGGGCAACTCTTTTTACTCAAAGCATCGCCGCCGTTATCGGCTTAGCGACCTTATTCGGAGGTAAATTTGGCATTAAACTTCATCGCCGCGATTTCTTGCCCGACTTTAAATTCATGAAACGCTCTTTCTTCTTGGGTCTACCGGCATCCATTGAACAATCAGCTAGAAGTTTGGGCTTTGCCGTTATAACTGGATTGATAACTAGCTTTGGCACCCTAGCCGTCGCCGCTTACGGCGTTGGCTCTAATCTTTTTCAATTAGCGCTTATGCTAGCCTTCGGTTTTGCCGGCGCCAATGCGGCCCTGGTCGGCAAAAATCTCGGCGCTCAAGATTCTAAAAGCGCCGACCAAACCGCACGCTTGAGCTTAAAATTAATTTTTCTATCTCTTACTTCTCTAGGAGCAATAATTTTTATCTTTGCCCCGGCCTTCATTCGTTTTTTTGTTCCCAACGACTTAGATGTTATTCGGGAAGGTGCTTTCTTTTTAAGATTCATGGCGCCGATTTTTGGCATCATCGGCATGCAAATTATTGTTGGCAGCACCTTACAAGCTGCCGGTGCCACTAAGCAATCGATGATGCTAACGATAATTTCTCAATGGGTGATAGAGATTCCCTTAGCTTTCTTGCTGGCTAAATTTTTCCATTTAGGCCTGGTCGGGGTTTGGCTGTCATTTCCTATCACTAACCTTCTGGCGGTCGGGGTCTACTTAACTATTTTCTTCCGCGGTCGCTGGAAAAATAAAAAACTGATTAGCGATGACGCCCGAACGCAGACACAAATCATTCAAGAGACGGAAATAAATGAAATTGTAACAATTGAAAACTAAATTTTTAGTAATAAAAAACGGCGAAAAATAAAATTCGTCGTTTTTTTTATTTAAAAAAATTCAGCTCTCGGATAAGCACCTTATGCCACTACCTTGCATAAAAAGGTAGTAGGTGATATAATGGAATTAATAAAAATAAAGCAACAAAAAATATGGAAGATGATTTTAAAAAGTCTATGGAAAATGCCGCTGCCCAAATGCGTAAAGGTGTTTTAGAATTTGCCATTTTATTAGTAATCGCTAAACGCAAAATATACGCCAGCGAAATAATCAGTCAGCTAAAAAATGCAAAGTTGACGGTAGTTGAAGGGACAATTTACCCCCTGCTCTCCCGCTTAAAAAACTCCGAGCTCTTGGAGTATAAATGGGAAGAATCGAAATCCGGCCCGCCCCGAAAATACTATTCTTTGACAGCTAAAGGACGACAGTTTCTCAAAGGCTGCGAAGAACAATGGAAAAGCCTGGAGAGCGCGATAACAAATTTAAAAAAATAACCATATGAAAAAAACTATTTCTATCAACTTAAGCGATCAAAACTTCTCAATTGAGGAGGATGCCTACGAAAAATTAGCTTCTTATTTAAAAAGTATTAAAAATCATTGCGGTGATGCGGATGCGGATGAAGTAATGGCGGACATTGAAAACAGTATGGCCGACAAACTCAAATCATCTTTAAACTCCTACAAAGAAATTGTTACTCTGGAGGATGTTGAGTCTCTGATAAAAATAATGGGGACAATCGAAGATTTTGATCGTGAAGTCGGTGGCGGTGGCGAAGTAGAAAGCGACGAAGAATCTTTACCAGAAAATAAAACGAAACGTAAGTTATACCGCGATTCCGACAATGCGGTTATTGGTGGCGTCTGTTCCGGTTTAGGCGCTTATTTCGATATTGACCCGGTATTGTTCAGGGTAATTTTCTTCGCGTTGGTATTTGCCGGCGGCAGCGCTTTCCCACTTTACATTCTTCTCTGGATAGCTATGCCGGAAGCAAAAACTGCCCATCAAAAATTAGAAATGCAAGGACAAGCGCCAACGATTGCCGCCTTTAAAAATCTAGCCAAAACCGGCAAACAAATCCAAGACAATTGGAAAAAACGCTGGCAAAAACGTTCCGCGCTGGATAAAATATTCAGTCTCCCACTAGTTATTCTTAACGGCCTCTTCCTCGCCATTAAAAAAATCTGGCGGGCTTTATGGCCGATATGCCTTTTTTGCATCGGCATCTTTTTAACGGTCTTTTCCCTAATTGGCTTAGCCGGCATCAGTATCGGCGCCCTATTTATGTTATTGTTCAACAATCCGGTCTATAAATTTTCCTTTATTCCTATCACCGAATTAACGGCTGTTGTTCCTTACACTTGGCTGATAATCACCGGGTTTCTATCCCTAGCTATTCCGGCAATTTTATTTATTATCGGCGGATTAGCGATTATCCGCAAGAAAAATTTTTTAAGCTTTGCCGCCGGCTCTATTCTGGTCGCTGTCTGGATGATGTCCGGTATTGTCTTTTCCGCCCTCTGTTTGCGTTACGCGCCGGAACTGAAACAAAAATTTGATAACTACTACGCGACCGAGCAAGTTAAACAAGTAATTGACCTCGCGGGAATAGAAGAAATGGAAGTTTACGGGAACCGCTTAAATGTTTTTGTGAGCGCGAATACCAGCACCCCACCCATTATCAGCGGCCGACAAATAGATTTAAGCAGCTTAGAAATTAAGCGCGAAGACAAAAAATTAATTATTACTCAACAAAAATATCAACCGGAAGCAACCTGTATCAACTGTCATTTATCCTCGATGGAATTAGTCGTCGCTACCAGCACTAAATTAAAAATTACCGCTCAGGACGGAGCCGACATGTTTGATGAGACAGCTCCTATCCCGGAACAGATAATTGAAGATGAAGATTTACCGGATTATGAAGATTCCACAACTACGATTTCCGAATAAACAACAAAAATCTCCGCCGACGCGGAGATTTTTTTATCATTAATTTTGTAGAATAGATAAGTTATTTCTTGAGCGCCTTTTCCTTATTAAATAAAAGATAAGAATAAACGCCGGTCCAAACAATAATAATTATGATTCCGCCAAAGAGAATTCCCATGGCGATTGTCGGCTTCAACCACGGGGCAGCAATTAGCGCCAATCCCCAAATAACAAATAACTTGGCGCCCAGGCGATGGGTTTTGTTCCAAACATTCTCCGAAGATAAGGTCCAGCTAGTTCTGATGCCGATGAAGAAATTAGATTTAAGCTTGCCAAAATAATTACCTAAAACAATCATTAAAATGCCGATGGCGCCGCTGACGGTAGCGCCGATGTTAATAGGATAACCGAGATTAGCGAAGGTAGCGGCGCCAAAAGTGACCGCCAGCACCAGCATAATCATCGTCCTAAAAGTTAAATATACATTAGCAAACTCGCTATAGCGCTCACTGCGCGGATCAAATTTGGGCATCAAAGAAAGAAGCACATACATAAACGCCATCAAAACCGGGAACATAATTGCATGGAATTCTCGGCTCATCCAGCCGTTTGCTTGACCATTAAAATCCCAATGACTCACTACTTTGGCCGGCAACTGGGGATATGACCAAATACTTAAAGCGACAACTACCGCGATAATTAACAGCGGCCAAATTTCTGTCTGCCAAGAAAATTTAATCGGATTTTTCATAATTTTATTACTTATTAAAATTTATTTTTTAAACATTTTAGCGAGCCCTTCCATAATCTCTTCGGCCACACTCATATTAAGTTCATAAAAAATTTGTCTTCCCTCGCGACGAGAACTGACCAGGCCGGCACGCCGTAAAATATCCAAATGATGCGATAAGGTAGCGAGCGTAATGTTAACGCTCTTAGCAATTTCACTCACGGGAAGCTCTGATTTCTTAAGACATTTAATTATTTTCTGCCGATTAGGATCAGCCAGTGCGGCAAAAGTATTATTTAAAGACATTAATTTATATTTAGATATTTAGATATATATCTAATTATAACGCAAATTAAAAAGGGCGTCAAGCCCTTCTTACTTCCTCTCTATTTTTCCCATTCCGCCTTAATAAGCGGCACTATTTGCTTGCGCATAGTCATCCCCTCCCGAACGCCAACCGGACCGCTAAAACGGGCGCCTAAAACTTTTTCCAAAGTCATCTTCAGATTTAAATCCTCAGTCACAAAATAATTCTTGGCTTTTTCCAGCTCGATAATTGTCAAGAAAATACAATCTAGCTGACGTTCCGCCTTAAAAGTTCTTAAAATTTCTAGAATCTCCGCCTCTCTGTTCTCCACCACTTTCTCGGCGCCGATGAATTCCAATTGAACGATGCCTAATTTTCGGCCAGCAATTTCAAAGCTGGCAAACTCGTTAGCCATTAACTTAAGTAATTTATCGCCGCTCGTATCCGATTTAGCTAAAAATAATTCCTTCCAATAATCATCACTAATTTTCAGCTTTTTTCTCAACCAGGTCGCCGCCGCTCGGTCGCGCTCGGTAGTGACCCCGGCCTTAAAATTAAGAGTGTTAGAAATTATCGCGCTATATAATAAAATCGCCGCCTCAATCGAGATTTCAACTTTATTATTAATAAACTTTTCGGCAATCAAGGTAGCCGCCGCGCCAACGGACTCTACTTGTTTTTGTGCCCGCGAAAAACTATCAATTCCATTAATTTGTCGATGGTCAATAATCTCAATAACTTTATCGGCTTCTATTTTTCCATCCAAGCCATTAAGATCGCTAGCATCCACTAAAATAATTTCCGAATAACTTGAGGAATCAACAATGACTAATGAAGGCTCAATTTTAAATCTCTCCAAAACATACTGGGCTTCAATACGTGGCATGCCCATAATTCCGGCAACAGACCTTCTCCCCTGTTTATTTAAAAATTCCGCATAAGCAAAAGTACCGGCATAACCATCTAAATCCGGGTTAACATAACAAGTTATTAAAATCAGCTTTTTATTTTTCATATCACTAAATCTTTGAGCAAATATTCTCTTTTTCTATTATACCTTAAAGTTGGAAGCAAATGAAAGATGTGTTATAATTAAGATATAATTTTGGGTCTTATCAACTATGGGTTTAGGAAAAATATTTTCACGCGCGGATGCTATCGGCGGCTTAGAGATAAGCGATGATGCTTTGCGTTTTGCTTTATTAAAAAAGGGACGGCTCGGCCTAGAGACGGAAATTTTAGTTGAAGAAAAGCTCGATAATCAAAAAAAAATCCCTAAATTAGAGGCGCTCGCCAAAAAATTATCTCTTTTTGCCAAAAAAAACCACATCAAATATATAATCGCCTCCATCCCAACTAATAATATTTTTGTTAAGCTCTACAGCTTCCCGGCAAATATTTCTAAGGAAAAAATAAATGAATCGATGGCGCTGAACGTCGAATTACAGCTGCCTCAAAAAAAATCAGATATTTATTGCGACTGGATGGAAATTGAAAAAAATGAAATTAACCAGAAAGTTTTGCTCTCCTACATCAAAAAGGATTACGCCGAAAATTTAATAAATATCTTAAAAAAATCCGGCTTAAAATTAGTCGCGCTGGAAAACCATGCTTTAAGCTTATCAAGAATTGTTAAGCAGACTAAGGACGAAGCGTTGCTCTTACTGGAAAAGGATGAAGACAATATCTCTTTTTCAGTTATCATAAACAATAATCTGATATTTTCTCAAAGCATACCGCAGACAAAAATTGGCGACAACCTTAAAGGCGAGATAAGTAGGGTTATCAACTATCATGGCTGGTTCGACATCAGCATTAAACAACTGGCGCTGCTGGGAGACTTTTCTCCTCAAGAAATAAAGAAAATGCCTCTCAAGCCGATAACTTTGGAAAAAATTGATAACCAGAAAAATGAAAAAATTAATCCTAAATTCTTAATCGTTCTCGGAGCGGCCAAGCGCGGCTTAATCCCGAGAAAAGATGACGTAATTATAAGTTTAATGGAAATCGGCACCGAAAAAGCTTATGCCCACGAAAAAGCCAATCTAAATGCCAATTTTTTAATTAGCACCAGCGCCGTCTTAGCGACTTTCTTTGTGCTCATTTTTTTTGCCACCTGGTCATTTATGTCCATCATGCAAAACAACTACAATAGAAGAATCAGCTCTTTAAGCTTATTACCGGGTTCGGAAAATGGCATTTTATTAAAAGAAAAAGCGGATAATTTTAATAGCTTAATTTCCCAAGCTAACGCCATGGGCGGACAAGAAGTAGTTTGGAGCAAAGTAATTGAGGAGATAAGAAGCAAAACAAATGACAATGTTAAAATTAACACCCTTTCTCTTCCTGATGCCACAGGATTATTAACTATCAGCGGAACGGCGAAAGACCGAGATTCAATTAATAATTTTAAAAAATCATTTGAAGATTCTGATTTATTCGGCGAGATTAATATCCCCCTTAATAATCTCGGCAAAAAAGAAGATATACCATTCTCTCTTACCTTTAAAATTAAAAATAGCGAATTAATTCACAAACAATGAGGACTGTTATTAAAACCAGCTTTAAAATTAAAATCCTTGTTAAAATAATTATTATTCTAATAATTATTGTTTTGGCCGTGGCCGCGATTTATTTTTTTAGCAAACAAATAAAACATATTGATTCAAGCATGATGGAACGAAAAGAAATGGATTTTCTGGTTTCTCATCAAGAAGTTCTTAACGCCAGGATAAAAAATGACTTTTCTAATGTTGATCCTAACTACCAGGAAAAAATTACTGACTCGCTGCCTTCGGTTTACAACATTCTTGGCTTTGTCGATACCATGGAAAGTTTGTCGCAAAAATATTCTTTCCGACAAACTTTAAGCTTCTCGCCGCCGGCCCCTGCTCCGGAAATAGCGGGACCAATTCCAGTGATGGCCATAAATTTTAATCTCATTATTGATGAAATAAATATTGAAAGTTTCAGCGCTTATTTGCAGGATTTAGAAAATTTACCATATTTTGTTTCAATTAATAGTATTAACCATATCAGTCTAACGCCTAATGCCTGGCAAGGACGAGCCTCGGTTAATATTAGCGGACGACTTTATGCCAAACAATAAAAAAATAACAACTAAAAAAATTAATAAAGATAATTTAATTTATCCAGCGATTTTTATTGTCTATTTTTTAATTATGGCCTCGGCGTTTGCCTATTCAATCAAATTTTTAAGCGCGACCATTAACTCTGCCCTAGATGAACCGCAAAATGAAGTTTTAACGGAAGAATACGCCAGCCTTAAATTAAAAGAATATTCCTTGATAGCTAAAAAATTAAACTTAAACACAGTAAATAATTCCGAACCAGAAATTAAGACCGAAATTGAAATAAATAACGCTTCCAGCAGTCCGGAAATTTTAAACCCAACAACTGAGACCCAGTCCACAAGCACTAATCCAATGGCCGATGTTCAACCAGTCGAAACCCTTCCTAAAATATTAGTCATTAATTCGACTTTAAAGCCTGGTTTAGCAACTAATTTAAAAAATAAATTAGAAAGCAACGGCTTTGAAGTATTAACCCCAACCAATAACAATCTTAATTTAGGTACCACGGCCATAAAAATAAAAGACGGCTTTGCCACATCTTCTCATTTTACAACAATAAAAAACATCGTCTCCGAAAATTATAACTTTATAATTCTACCGTTAGAAGACGATGCGGCGCACGATATTGAAATAATTATCGGCAACGACTAAATTATTGCCAAGTATAGCTGGCGATTTTTCCGTAATTGTCTAAAATTGCATTAACTTGAACCGTTCGGGAAATATCATAAATATGACCTTCGGAAGTAATAACTATTTCGCTGCTAGTTGGTGCCGTTAACGGCGCGTAGTCGACAGTAATACACCCAGCTATACCCCCGGAACAGCCACCAACCAATGTTTCTATCTGAAAACTATTAGAACAAGAGTTACACGGTTGTCTGGCAATTTTAACCAACGCTTCTTTAGCGCCAATCTGGGCATATTCCAAAGCTAAATTTGATTTATCTTGATTGCTGGTTGCCAAACTATCGGACAGACTGATTGAGCTGATAAAAAGGCCAACCGAAATAATCAAAATTAATAAACCCAATACTAGAGGGATAGAGGCGACACCGCTTTTGTCTCTTTTTTTGATAGGCATACTAAAAATCTTGATTTAAATTGATGGTCGTTTTCTGGCTTTGCCCATAATTTAATTCCGAACTGGAACTATTATAGACACCGTCCAATTCTATCTCCACCCCGACACGCTTCTTGCCTAACACACTGTTGGAATTTTCTAAGCGCGTAAATTGCAAATCGTTGATTCTAATAAAATCAGAACTAAGATACTCGGCGGGCTGACTGTTTATTTGGCGGGTAATCCGGTTATTACTTAAAGTATATTTTATTGATTGCCCTTCTATTGTTAAATCTAAAACGCTAGAAGTCGCTCCAGCAGTAGCCGGGGTAGTAAGTGCTGTCGCCAATAAAACATCCCTTTTTAGTTTGGCATTGATGAAAGTAAAATTGGAATTAAGTTCGCTTTTCGCTTGAACATTGGAACCGCCCTTGTTAATCAGCAAAAAAGTATTGGCTAAAATAACCGACATGACGAGAAGCACCGATAAATACAAAAGTAGCTCCATTAATGTAAAGCCTGATTTTAATTTTGTTTTTAAATATTTGCTAGCCATAAATTAAGGACTCCAACTAATCATAATCTCATTTATTTGCGGTGTATAATCACCGCCACTAACGCAGTCACTGGAACAAATTCTAACCTTATATCTAAAGTAGCGCTTATTATTAAGATTACTGTAGCAAGAGAGCTGGACCGGAAGATCGGAATCAGGAGAATACCAATCACTATCACCGCCGATACAGCCGGCACCGATATAATTCCAGGGGCCACTAGAGCTGTCAGAGGCGGCAATCTGAAATTTTACACTTCCCTGATTTAAGGCCGGCCCGCCTAAACTACCACGCCACATAATTGAATTGTAAGCCGCGCCATTAACATTCCCAGTTGAATCAAAAACAACTGATATCAAATCGCCATAGGCGGGATAACCAACTGTTACTGCGCTAGGAATTTTCCACGCCACATAAATATAAGCGCCGCCAGAAGCATTGACTTCCGCGCCGAGACCGACTTGGAAGCCGCCAGTCACGAAGGCTTGAATCTTGTCAGCCGCTTGCGCGGTGGTAATAAAATATTGGGTTAAGTCGCCCGTTAAAGTTCGCGGTCTTTGGACGCCAGCGGAATTAGTATTTCTTTTCACCCAAACTAAGTCAGGATCAAAACCGGGGTCAGTGATACTCCGGTTATCTGCTCCGGTTCCAGTATATAAACCGACCTTGAAGTCAGTACCATTTTTGAAACCAAAGTAATAAAACATACCGGCCGCACTATTAACACTAGTGCTTGACCCCACTTGGAAGCCATTAGTCTGCAGGGCCTGGACATGATTAGCGGCATCGGCAGTGGCAGCATAGAAACTACTTAAATCACCGACATGGCTAGAAGTTCTAAATATACCAGCGACCGCGCCAACCACTTTGACGGCTAACATATTAGCTTGAAATGGCAAACGAGTAATGTTGCGATTATCAATTCCATTGCCATAATAGGCGCCGATATAGAAATCTCCGGAGCCGGAATTAATTTCCGGGTTCCAAGCATTGCCGAAGGCCTGCCAGTGATAGACAACGCCGGCGGTATTAGTCGTCGCATGAGTATAAACCGTGAAGCCGTTAGAGTCGATTGAAGTAATCGCCCCGGCGATATTAGTCGTGGCCGAATCTAGATATGAGGTGGTATCTCCAGCCATTTGGATAGTTCTAAATACCCCAGCCACTGTTCCAGTTGTTTTGACAATTACTAAATCCGGCTGAAAATCTAAGCCAGAAATACTTTGATATTGCCCGGTACCAGTATAAGTGCCGGAGGCCATTTTGTAGGTCCCGCTGGAGTTTCTGACGGCGTTGGCTCCACCGAAGGCGGCATAATAGACAGTGTTGCCGGAACCATTAGAGGTAGCATGCGAACCAACCTGAAAGCCGTCTGTTTGTTGAGCTTGAATGGAATTAACCAGATTGGCGGTATCGGTAAAATAGCTGGCATTATCGCCATATGATTCGTTCACGCTAAACATTCCGGAAACGGCCGTTGTGGCGTTGGCATTTTTCAAAAACAAAAAATCAGGCACAAAGCCGACGCCCCCAATACTACGATTGTCGACCCCATTGCCGGCATAGGTGCCGACATTAACTGAACCGGCTCCGGATTTAAAGGCGGCAAAATAGTAGATACCGGCGCTAGCGCTGTTGGTAGTACCGACCGAAAACCCAGTAGCATCGAGTGTGGTATACAGGGCTCCGGCCGTATTTTGCGTAGTGGCCATAAAATATTGCCCGGCATTTGCGGGCATCGCCGATGACCGCCAATTGGCCGCCACGGCCGTACTTTGTTTGACCATGACCAAATCGGGCTGAAAGCCGACTGTCACCGCTTTCGCCGCTCCGGTTCCGGTATATGAACCCACACAAAAAGTTCCGGTTGCCGAACAATCCGAACCGGAAAAAGCGACCCAAACATGCCGGACATTGGCAGTATTAGACAAAGCGCCGGTAACGGTGAAGCCGTCGGCGTTAATCATAATTGCCGAGGCAACATCGGCGGTAGCTACACCCAAATATGAACTATTTAAAACAGGCATGGCGCTAGTCTTGAGCAGGGCGCCGGTACCGGCATTAGTGTTAGCTTTTAAAATAATCATCTCTGGTCTGAATCCGAGACCGGTGATAGCTTTAGCGCCGCCATTACCAATATAATATCCTGTTTGGACTTGGTAGGTGGCAGCAGACGCCTGCTTAACTTGGGGTCGAAATAAGTTAGACATTTTTGAGTCAATGACATTAGCATCATTTAAAGAAAGATATAGTGAGTCAACTACATTATGGTCACTAATTATTTTAGCCACTTTTTGTAACAGCGGTTCGGAAGGAAACCCGGAAATAAAAAAGACTAACAATAAAATAGCCGCGAAAATTGATTGTCTTAATTTTTTAGTTCTGGGAAATATAATCATAAGCTGATTTTGATAATTCTTTCATAATTTCTTGGGCGCGCTCAACCCCGCCACCATCTTTAACTTCGACCATAATCGTTATTAAATAAGGGCGGCTGGGAACATAAACGATCCCAGAATCCAAAAAAACAATCTCTTTAAACTCTTCCCCAATTTTATGAGAAAAAACAGTATTGGGAGCTAAACCAGAGCCCACAAATTCGTCAAATTTACTTTCTGACAACCATTGTAAGAGTTGTTGGGAATTATTACGGTTTAAATAGCTGGCATTATACAAAGCCCGAAAAATACGGGAGTACTCTTTGGCCGTGATATTATAATCTTCGTTAAAAAGCTGTTCCATTCCTAAAGCCTCAAACATCTCAGTATATTCTTCACTGCTTAAATTTCTAACTAAAATTTTATGAGCGGTATTATCGGAATTGATTAAAGTTTCTTTTATTAGCTCTTCAATCGTAAACTTGGTACCCACCGGCTTCTTGTAAAGCTCACCGAAACGATCATCTTTATCCTCTTCAAACAAGACCAACTCATTGGAGAGCTTCCATTTCCCCTCCTCTACTTGTTTCATTACGACAAAAACCGTCGGCATTTTACTAAGCGAAGCTGGCCAGAATCTAGCATCTTGATTAATAGAAACATTGGCGCCGGTATTTAAAAACTCAAAATAAACGCCAATTTTATTTCCCTCTTTTTCATACCGAGCAACGATTTCTTTCATCTGCTGACGAGCCGGGTCAATCGTGCTTAAAAAATTCTCCTGGCCAACAATACTGCGAGCGGGGTCCAATAAATTATATTTGGCAATTTCGGCTTGAACGGCATTGAAATCTCGTTGATGCATTATAAAAATTGTCACGCCAACGGCCGCCGAAATAATCAACAAAACTCCCAAAAAATAAAAGACTAAACGTTTAAAGTTTATACTTTTTCGTATTTGATTATCATCAAACTGATGTTTGCCTTTATGTCCCATAATTTTTATTAATTAGCCTGGAGCTTAAGACTACCCTGAGAACTGCTAACATCCATACTAGTAGCGCTATCATATAAGGTACTCGGGCAAGCAAGGGGGCCGGCGCCAGTTCCTGTCCAATCGGTCTGATAACAGGCCTGGTTATGCCAACGCATGACATAGGTATTTTTACTGATACTCCTGTCATTCCAAGCGACCGTGATGATAATTCTTTGTACCGACGGGTCGTCGCCCAAACCGCCAACACACGGCGGTACATTACTATCATTTATTATATTATTAGACGCATCACGGCAAACATTAGAAACGGTAAAATAACGAACATAATCCTGACCACCAACATTAACAGTCTCGTCGCCACTAGTAACCGTCCAGGCACCGAGCGACATCAGCGGATAATAATGAGTATTGGCATTTTTAGTTAAATTATAAACATCATTCCAGCTAGAAAAAGAGATATTTTCGGTGGCACTAATCACCTCATCCATTAAATTTAAAGCGGCCGCATTTTCAATAGCCACTTTATTAACATTAAGACTGACCATAATTATCTGCGCCACTATCGGTACCAAAATCGCAAAAACGCCAATCACCACCAAAAGCTCTAACAAGAGTGCGCCACTTAAATTTATTTTTTTAAAATAATTAAACATCATTAAAAGAATTAATTAACCAGACCCTCGGCATTAACTATGATATTTTTTTGGTCTTGGGCGGATATAATACCAATGGTTGAGCTGGAACTAGTTCCACTTAAACTGCTAAAAATAACATCCAAATTATTGCCCTCGCTCGGCGTTGAAAAACTAAGGCCACCGCTTAAATATGTGGTCGTTTTAATAGTTGTCGAAGCGTGCGCATAAGCGCCGGGGCTGGAAAAAAATTCATAATAATCGGAAGCGCCATTTACAAAATGAATCCCCCAATTATTGCTCTCTTGGCCGCTCATGGCGTTGCTCCTGGCTACCCGTAAATCAAAAATGATAGTCTTGGAAACACTATCAATGTTTTTTCCCATGGCAAACCCGTTGTAAACTTCCCGGCTAGCCAACGCGACAATTGTTAAAATCGCCATCACCAATAATAGCTCTAATAAAGTGAAGCCCTGCTTGTAATTATTACAATTTTGCATCTTAATATTTAAAACTGCCAACCATCTGATAAATCGGCATTAAAATCGCCAAAGAAATCAAGCCGACGGTTAGCCCCATAAACAACAGGAGAAGCGGTTCTAGCAAAGTGGTTAAATCTTTTAAGGCCCCCTCGACATCTTCTTCGTAGAAATCGGAAAAATTCTTTAAAACGTTACCTAAAGTGCCCGTTTTCTCACCCACAGCCATTAAACTAGTCAGAAAATTAGGAAATAAATCCGGATTATCTTTTAGAGCCTCAGACAATGGAGCGCCATTTTTTATATCTTCGCCCGCTTTTAAAATAGCCGCTTCATACCGTTCATTGCCAACAGCCCGAGCCGTTAAACTTAGGGATTCAGAAATTGATAAAGAGCCGCTAATTAAGCTGCCAAGAGTTCTGGAAAAACGAACTAACATTACTTTTTTAATCAACTTCTTAAAACCTGGGGCATTAAACATTATAGAAGAAATAATTTTTTTACCAGCGGCCGTTTTTTTGAAATATTTAATAAAGGCAATTATAAAAATAACCACGACCGCATCCAATAAAAAACTAAAACTCAGGGCCTGGCTGATATCTATCAAAATTCTGGTAAGCAGCGGTAATTCGATATTATTTTGCGTAAAAGATTTGGACAGTTTAGGCAAAACAAAAATCAACATCACAACTACAATAGAAATTGAAGCAATTATTAAAACCAGCGGATAAGTCAAAGCGGCTTTAACCTTTTTAATCAAACTATATTCACGATTAAGATGATGATTTAATTCTTCCAAAGATTTATCCAGGGTGCCGGAGCTCTCACCCGCCTTAATCATGCCTGAAAAAATCGGTGAAAAAACTTTAGGGTGCTTAGCAAAAACCGAAGATAGCGCCTGTCCATTTAAAACGCCCTGCTGAGCTTCAATTAAAAAATCTCTAACTATTTTTTTATTATTATCAGCCACCATAATTTCCAAGGCTTCACTTAAAGTAAGGCCAGCCTTAATCGTTGAGGCTAAATTACGAATAAGGATTATGCGATCTAAATAAGTAAAGCGGTCAAAAAGCACAATCGAATTCAACTCCTTGGCTTTTTGGCTATCACTTTTTAATTCAATCTTTATCGGAGTTAAATGTTTCTGATTAATAACGGCAATCACTTCTTCCCTATTTAAAGAATTGATTTCAGCGACGACAATTTTCCCCTCCTCATTAATCGCTTCGTAAATAAATAAACTCATATATGATTATTCGCTAGTTACCCGCAAAATTTCGCTAACCGTGGTCAAGCCCTTCTGGACTTTTTCTAGACCATCCTCAAACATGGAAATCATCCCGCCGCTAATAGCCGCTTTTCTGATTTGACCGGCAGACATTGATTTAGTAATTAAAGAGCGGATCTTGTCATCAACCAATAAAACTTCAAAAATACCGACTTGTCCAGAAAAACCACTGCCTTCACAAACCTTACATCCTCGACCGCGATAGGCGGAGCTAGGAACAAGTTTAGCCTTCTTCTTGGCTGGCACTCCGGATAAATTCAACTGTTTAATCAAAGAAGTTTTCTCAAGCGCGGAAAGCTTATAAGATTCCACGCAAGAAGTGCAAATTTTTCTGACTAAGCGTTGAGCGATAACCAAATTAAGCGTTGAGGAAAGCAAAAACGGCATCGTCCCCATATCCAGTAAGCGCGGGATTGCGGAAGGCGCATCGTTAGTATGCAACGAGGATAAAACTAAATGTCCGGTTAAGGCCGAGTGGACAGCAATGTCCGCAGTTTCATTATCACGGATTTCTCCAATCATAATGATGTCCGGATTTTGACGAAGCAAAGCCCTTAGCCCGTTAGCAAAAGTCACTCCCGCTTTAGCGTTAACCTGGGTTTGATTGATACTAGCGACTTCATATTCAATCGGGTCTTCAATAGTTGTAATGTTAACCTTAGGAGTATTTAAAATATGTAAAATAGAATAAAGCGTGGTTGTTTTTCCGTGACCAGTCGGACCGGTGACCAAAATCATGCCGTGTGGTTTTTTTATTTCTTCGCCAATCAGGCCCTCTAGACTCTCATTAATCCCTAAATCCGATAAAGACAGGGGTTTGGCCGAACTTTTCAATAAGCGCATTTCCGCTTTTTCACCATTTAAAACCGGCATCACATTAACCCGGACATCAATCTTGGCGCCGGCTTCCAAATTAAAATGAAAACGGCCATCTTGAGGGATGCGATGTTCGTCGATCTGCATGCCAGCCAAAATTTTAACGCGCGCCACCAGAATCTGACTGATGTCATTAGGCAGCGATAAAATCTCCTGCATAATGCCATCGACGCGATACCTGACTAATAATTTTTTAGGCAAAGGCTCAAAATGAACATCCGAAGCGTTCATCATAATCGCATTTTCTAAAATACTGTCTAAAATACTGACAATCGGAATAGCTTCGACAATTTTCGCTAAATCAGTTTCTCCACTTAAAGAGGCTGATTGTTTGATACTCTCTTCAATGATTTGATTAAAGTTAGCGCCAATCGTTTTGCGATATTGTTTAAAAACAAAAGCTAAACTAAGAGAAGAGGTTAAATAAACATCCGGCCATAATCCATATTTGGAGCTGATAAAATTGATAGTATCTAAATCAAGCGGGTTAAGCATGGCGATTTTGGCGCTCTTAGCTTCTTGATTGTATTCAAAAATTATCACTCCGCGACTCTTGGCAAAAGCCTCGGGCAACAACCTTAGGGTTTCCGGCTCAATTATCACTTTCTTCAAATTAATTATCGGAACATTAAAATAAGGAGCCAAAAGTTCAAGCAAATAATCTTCGGATATTTCTTCGCGCCCCACCAAAACATTAATAATATTTTGGCCGGAACGGAAAGCTTCCGCTTGAGCGTCCGCAAAGGTCTTGGCGTCAACTAGGCCGGAATCCAATAAAATTTCTTTTAATTTTTCCTCTTTAATATACATGTCAAAAAAATTACTATTTTAATAAGAATATTATAACATATTTTAGCTCTGGAGCATATTAAAAAACCTAAATTTAACTAAATAAATAGGGTCCCTAAACCGATTAACCTTAAAAAATATCCGGCCCCTAAAAAACTTAATAAAAGGGTGAAAATTATTAAGCGCGGCCAGCTAATGCTCATTTTTTTAAAAACTAGAAAATTAAACAAGCTAGATAAAATACCGAGCAGAAGCAATGATGAAATAAAAAATAATATTTTTGGCGAGGCGATTAAAAGACTGGATAAAAAAAGCAAATCCAATTCCCTTTCCGAGATAAATTGGGTTTTATATTTTTTAAAGGCTTTAAAAATTAAATAGAAGAATAAAGCTAAGAATAAGCTCACGGCGTCCGCTAGAAAAAAATGAAAGAAAGAATATGATAAAAAATAAGACCAAGGCTGATAAGGCGGCAGAAAAAAAATACTAAAACTGTTTGCCTGCCAAACAAAATATTGCACTCCGCTTAACCCCAGATCAAAAATAAGCGTCGCCACTATTAAAAAATAGGCTAATTTTTTAAAAGAGAGTTTTTGAAAAATCTTTAATTTTTTATAAAAATCCGATAGATAAATCAAAATCATTAAAATAATGATTATTCCGGAAAAAATTAGCGGGCAATAAACTAAAAATTGATTCAGAAAAAAATACAACATATGGGACATTAAGGGCTCTTAAAAATTTAATTAAGCCTTATTAATTTATATCTAAATTATAGCAAAAAAACAGCCCCTAAAGAAGGGGCTGTTTAATAACTTTACGACTAATATTTTAGAAGTCTGTTCCAGTACCTAAAACAGTTAAATCAGTGCCAACTTCAAATAGATTGGCATTATTGCCGCCATCTTTCGACATCTTATTATCATCTGAAGTGTAGGCATTACTCTCTAAACGAGCATTAATTTCATATTTACCGGTAGTTTGCAAACAAGCATAACGATAAACTAAATCGGTACTAGCTACCGCTCCGACAGTCATCGTGTTGACTGGGTCAATCGGTAAGTTAGAAATTGGCGAACCTCCTGGTAAGCCGGAAAGATTAACCGGTAACCATCCGTTACCATCTGTTAAACCAATATTAGCGTTAGTAACTTGTTTTCCGCCGTAAGTAGTGGTAAAGGTAGTCGCATCCAGAACCTTATCGGTAATAGCTGCTCCCGGGGCGTCACTTGGATAGCTATAATAAATTTGGTCTTCACCGGTCTGCCAAGTAGTTAACGAGGCTGTTCCTTTACAAGCAACATTGGAGGCGCCGGCCATCATCGGTGAAGTAGTACTGGTCGAATAAAATCCGAGCGCAGTCTTCATCGTTGATAAGTCGGACATTCTCTGGGAATCACGAGATTTTTTCAAAGTTTCTGCTGGGTCTAAAACCAATACCAAAATAACCGATAAAATAGCGATGATGGCTATTACGATTAAAAGCTCTAGCAGGGTGAACCCCTCATTCTTAATTGTTTTTTTGTTCATAATTTTATTAATTGCTTTTTAAAAAATTACCAAAAAGCGTTTAGTTTTATATATAATATTAGCTATAAGGAATATTAGCAAATTTTAAATATTATCACAATAGCGAAAACTAAATATAGCTGAGCACAATCTATTTTAATTAATCAGATTATATGATAATATTCAATTATAAAATAGAACCATATGGACAAAACTCTCAAGAAAAGAATTCTACTAGCTGAAGATGAGCGTTCAATTTCGCGCGCTCTAAAACTGAAACTAGAACTTTCGGGATTTGAGGTGGAAATTGCCGTTAACGGTGAGGAAGCCCTTAATATGCTAAAGGCTAAAAAATTTGATTTATTGCTATTGGACATCATGATGCCAAAAGTTGATGGCTTTAGCGTTATGGAGGAAATGAAAAAAAGAAAGGACAAAACTCCAATTTTAGTTTTATCTAACTTAAGTCAAGAAGACGACGCAAAACGCGCCAAAAGCTTTGGCACGATTGATTTTTGTATCAAATCCAATAGCCCTCTTGCTGAAATAATTGATAAAATTAAACGATTTCTGAAAGTTTAACTTTAAATTAAAACCGCCAAAGCCCGAGAAGTAATATTTTTATTATGAGTGCTTCGTCAATTAAATATAAAATAACCAAGAGCACCGCTTGGATACTTTTTAGCTCAGGACTGATTACTATTGTAGTCGTCATGGCGGTTACCTATCAACAAACAAATTCTCAAAAAATCAATGATTTAAAGAGTTTATCTTTTGAAAAAAGTGATAAAATCTCTATTTTATTACAAGAATCAAGCAATCTAGCCTCTTATTTAGCCGCCTTCCCTCAAGTCACTAAATGGACAAAAGATCCTAACCCTAAAAATATTGAAGCGGCTCTAAGTTTTTTCAAGGATTTTAATATTAAAAAAAATTACGCAGCCATTTATATCATGGACAAAGATGGCTCCGTCCCAATCTCCACTGATGCCACTTTTGTGGGCAATAATTATTCTTTTAGGCCTTACTTTAAAAAAGCAATTTCCGGAAAAGCCAACATGGATGTTTCCATCGGCTCGACCAGTCTAACTCAGGGATACTATTTTGCCGAGCCAATAAAAGATATTGATGAAACTGTAATTGGCGTCTTAGTGTTAAAATTATCGCCGGAAAGTGTTTACACGGTTTTAGAAAATACCCCCCGTAGCCCCGATTCCCATATAATGCTGACTGATCAATATGGAATCATTATCTATTCGGACTTAAAGGGTCGTATTTTTCATAGCCTGGGAGCTTTAAGCACTACTACTATTAATCAAATAAAAGCTGATAGGAAATATCTTAATTTAGAAATAAAGCCAATCCAATATCAAAAAGCGCAAGATATTATCGGTACGACTGGCGAAACCGGAACCAATATTTATAATTATTTGGATATTAATGACCGAGCTATAGAAACTATTGCCTTAACTCCCGTCAACCGCTATCCATTATATTTAGCAAGCGAGGACAGTACCTGGGAACTTAGCCTTGGAGCTTTAAAATTAGCGGCAATTAGCGGTCTTCTAATTTTATTATCAATTTTAATAGCCTTATTATCAATATTTAAATTGCTAAGCCGCCGCCTGGAGCCGTTAATCGAAATTAATGACATGGTTAAAGAGGTTGGCTCTGGTAACCTAAATATTGAAAATAATATTAAAAGCGGCGATGAGCTGGAAAAATTGGGTAACTTTATCGTGCAAATGGCTAGAGAAGTAAAAGAATATTATAATGAGCTGGAGGAAAAAATAAAAATGAGGACTAAGGAGCTGGCTTCCAAAAATGAATATTTAAACAAAAATCAAAGTGCCATCATCAACATCTTGGAGGATGTTGAAAGTGAAAAAGATAAAAATGCCAAACTGGCTGATGATTTAAAAAAATTTAAACTAGCCTTAGACAGCTCGTCCGACCATATTGTAATTACCGATAGCGAAGGAATAACAATTTATGGAAATAGCATGGTTGAAAAATTGACCGGATATAGCTTAGAGGAGGCGCTAGGCAAAAAAGCCGGCACGCTCTGGAGCTATCCCATGCCGACAGACTATTATGAAAAGCTCTGGAAAATCATCAAAACCGATAGGCTGCCATTTTACGGGGAGCTAAAAAATAAAAAAAAGAATGGTGAAGTGTATGAAGCGCGCTTGGATATTTCACCGGTTCTTAATGAGAAGGGCGAGGCGGAATTCTTTATCGGCGTGGAACGAGACATTACTCACGAAAAAATGGTCGACCAAGCTAAAACCGAGTTTGTTTCTTTGGCCTCGCATCAATTGCGCACTCCGCTATCCAGCGTTAATTGGTACGCCGAAATGCTCTTGGCGGGCGACGGCGGCGCTTTAAAACCAGAACAAAAAACTTTTGTGGAAGAAATATACGCCGGCAATCAAAGAATGGTAGAACTAGTCAATGCCCTGCTTAATGTTTCGCGCTTAGAACTGGGGACCTTTGCAGTTGAGCCGGAACCAACCAATGTTATTGAAACGGCTAATAGTGTTATCAAAGAACTACAACCGACAATCTTAAAGAAAAAATTAAATGTTAACTTTAATTACCTTAAAAATATTCCGATTATCCAAGCCGATCCCAAACTACTGAGAATTGTGCTGCAAAACTTAATGTCCAACGCCGTTAAATATACCCCGGATGATGGCTCGGTGTCCTTGGAAATCAGCAAAAATCGCAAAGATTTGTTGATTACTGTGGCCGACACTGGTTATGGAATACCGAAAAAAGACCAACCGCAAATATTTGAAAAATTATTCCGTGCCCAAAATGTCAGAGAAAAGGACACTGAAGGCACCGGCCTGGGTTTATATATTATAAAATCGATTATCGAACAAGCCGGCGGTATCATCTCCTTCAAATCCAAAGAAAATAAGGGTACAACTTTTTATTTAAGCATTCCCCTAACCGGGATGCGCAAAAAAACTGGGACTAAAAAATTAGAATAAACATATGATAAAAAAAGATGTTGAAAAAACAATTTTAGTAATTGAAGACGAGCGCCCACTACTAGAAGCCATTAGAACTAAATTAGAAAAAAATAACTTTTCGGTAGTTACCGCTCGAACCGCCGAACAGGCTTATGGCTTATTGGAGGATTTGAAAAAAATTGATATTATCTGGCTAGACCATTATCTCCTCGGTAAAGAAAACGGCCTAGATATTGTTACCAAGCTTAAGGGCCATGAAAAGTATAGAAAAATACCAATCTTTATCGTTTCTAATACCGCCAGCGCTGATAAAGTTAAAAGTTATATTAACTTAGGCATCAATAAATATTACACTAAATCTAATTACCGCTTGGATCAAATTATCGGCGATATCAGAGATTGTTTAAAATAAATTAGGGAATAAAAAAAGACCGTCATCTTAAACGGTCTTTTTTGTTTATCTTAAGTACAAAAAATATTATTTTCCAGACTTTTGCTTGCTGGGCGCGCTCTTTAAGCCGTCTAATTCTTTCTTAAGCTCTATCATCTTTAATTCACGGCCAATCATCAAATTATTCAATTTTTCCAATTCGCTTTTTTGGTGTTGAAGTTCAAATTCCTCTCGCATTCTGGAACTAATATCATGAAAAACCCCAACTAAATATCTTTCCGGGCCGACGTCGGCAGATGAAAAAGACAACTCATAATATTCAGAGGGGGCGCCCGCTCTTTCTTTCAATCGAAACTCAAACAATTTCCCGACCAAATTTTTATTTACCGAAAATTCAAAATCCGGGATATGTTTTTCGGCTTCAAGATCTAAAACCATATCCGGTTTAACCAATTCAGAAAATTTATGACCCAGAGCCTTCGCCCTAGGAAGTTTAAAAATCTTCTCGCTTACCCTGCTCCAAAAAATTATTTCATTTTCATCATTGACTACCACGACCGCGTCACTAATCGCATCACTGATAGCTCGAATGCGTTGCTCATTAGTTTTAAATTCATTGCGACGCTTACGCATATTGCGCAAATAAAGAAAAACCAAAAATACTAAAATAGCTACGGTCGACCAAATTAACCAAAAAATCATTAAAGCTTTGGCGAGGCTGGCCTGATAATGATTATAATCAACATCAACTCCTAAAACACCGACTTGTTCTCCGTTAGCGGGGTCCTCCATGGGCGCAAAAAGTGAAATATAAGTTCCAAATTCGTCGCTATATTTTTTAGTATAATAGGCTTGATTATTGGCAAAAGCCCAATAAGCTTCTTGGGGCGGCTTAATATAAATTTTACCGGGAGAAACGGCTAGCGGCTCGCCTTCAGGGGTTGATTCGACAATAAAATAAAGCGTCCCACTATTTATAGTCAATAAGTAAATAGCATCAATCCCGTCAAGAGTAAGCGAGTCACCTAATTTGATAATCTGATTCTTCACTCTTAAATAATCTTGATTTTGAGAGATATCTTCTGGTAATAAATCCGCCAAATTTTTTACTCTATCGGGATTAACTGCGGCCAGAGAAATGTCAGCGGCTAATTTAATTCTCCCTAAAAAATTCTGATAAACCAGACCTTTGAGCAAATAAGAGCCTCCCAAACCAAGGACTAGAAAAACGATCAGCGCCAAAATAATCTTAGAAAAAAAATAAGATTTTTTCATAATATTAAAATTTAATTAAACTATTAAGCGATCAGACTATTTTCGCTCCTATTAACAGGATAGCAGAAACAAGCCTATTTTACTAGAATTAGACAAACAAAAAACCCCTTGGATTTCTGTGAACCGAAGTTCAAGATTTCCAAAGGGGTAAATATATACCGCCAAAGGAATCTTAAAATTCTTCAGCGGTAAGGCGTCGGGCAACGACACGGGGGCGGCTTTTGTCTTTATAGCCGCCAGACCAATAATCAAAACGATTATTTTGCAGCCTAGTGACATGCAGATACCAACCGTCATCAGAATAAAGATAAAAACTGTAATAATTTCTCCCAATTCTCGTCGGGAAAAAAGTGCCACAGTCGCCTTGAGACAAGTATTTAGAAAATTTTAGACAGAAGCGCAAAATTTGCGCTGGCGTCAAAATAATTTTTTCTAAATCTTCCGATAACTGCAGAAATATCTGCTTCAGGGTCGCATCTCCGGATTTAAATTCTTTAACGTCTACTAAAATAGGGGCAGTTTCCGAGCTCGGTTGATCCAGGTCGTAAAGACGGAAGTCGGGGTCAATAAAGCGAAACATGCTCGCAAAATCAGTAATCAACATTTTTCCGTCGAGAGATTCAATCAGCAAGTTTTCAATTGCAGAATAAAATTTAATTTTACCAGCCTTAGGCGCGGTAATAATTTCTAGCGGCTCCGATTCCATCGTCCGCAACTCTTCTAAATACTTAGCCGTCGTTGTCATAATATATGATTTTGGGTGTTAATGTGCGTTTCCGCACTTTCCCAGGGCGGAATCGGGTATGCTTAAATCTAAAAAGCATCATAGTAATATACCATGATGAGCACTTAGAGTCAATAATGTAAAAGTTTTGGCTTATGTTATAAGAATGCCAGTTTCCCCGCCCTGAATACCGGCGGCGTTGGCTTCATCCGTGTCTAAGTGCAGATTCCAAACGAAATCCGCCCGCACACGCACGACTACTTGCCTAAAAATTACTGCGCGCTGGCCACTACATTCCACGGCAACGATTTGCCCATCATAAAGATGATATTTTTCCGCGTCTTCCAAAGAGGCGTGGATATGCCTCTGAGCGATAATCGCGCAATGCCTACTTATTTGTCCTTGAGGACCAATAACAGTCAACAGAGCCGCCTGAGCGACATTACCAGAGACGGCGAGCGGGATTGCAAGCCCCAGCTGGCGCGCTTCCGTTAAAGAAAGCTCGACCTGTGTTTCCGGACGCTCCGGACCGACAACTCGAATATTTTCTATTTTTTTATCACCATTTTCCAATATCACTTTTTCCGCTGCCGCATACTGACCGGTTTGGGAAATATTTTTTAAAGGCGCAAGCTGATGGCCGGCGCCAAATAATAATTCTAAATCTGGCCGGCTTAAATGAATATGCCGCGCCGAAACCTCGATGGGAATCGTAACCATATATGTAAAGCGTTTATTTAATTATTTTTTAGCCGCTAAATTTTCTTGATCGGCGCGTCCGGAATAGAGGCTCTCTTGGCGGCTAATGAGTGCCTCTTGAAAATATTTGTAAACTTCATAGGGGGTGTCAATGTGGAGTAATTTATCATAAACTGTATTCACGCTCGTTACCCCATTTTTATCACTTGTGCTAGCAACTTTGCCGGTGTCAACATTAATTGTCCCCACGGCTAATATTTTATCAAGCAGGCCCACATTAACGTTGGCTGATTTAATTTCCGTAAAATAAATAGAATTAAAATCAGTGCCGATTAATCCGGATTTAATTAAAACCCGCTTATCCGTAATAACGTATTCTTTAACATAATTAGAGAAAAAAACAACGAATGATAAGATAAGACCAAAAATTAATATTAAAGAAGCGACCGTGGACCCGCTCATAGTCTTGGAAAGGCCATTAGAAAAATAATTAATGGTATCTACCGAATAAACTGAGCCGGAGATTGCCAAAAATAAAATTAATGACAATACCAGGTTAATTCCGATGACCGTGCGGTTGACGTTGCCGCGCCAAGAAATTTTTTCGTTGCCGCCTAAAATTGTTTGTATTTGTTGATCAGGCATCATATAGATTTATTTTTAGATTTTCTAGAAGCGACTTCTTTGAGTTCAATCATTTTTAATTCTCGATCAACCATTAATTTATTAATTTTTTCTAAGTTAGCATTTTTTTCTCTTAATTCCTGTTCAATCTTTTTAATAGCCGTGATGTCAAAAAATAGCGTAGCAAAACAATCCTTACACCACGAACAGGCAGAAATATAAAAATATTTTTTTAAGGGTTCAAAAAAAACTTCAAATTGAAGCGGTTTTCCGGTTATTAAACTGGCGTATTCTTTAAGATAAGGCGCTTCCTTTACTTTATAGGCTTTAGTAGCTAGTTTACCGACAATATCAAGCTTCTTTATTTTCAAAATTTTTTCAAAAGCCGGATTAACATCCTCAATTGTATAGTCAACAATTCTCCCTTGTTTATCATAAACATATTTGTGCAAAGCGACTCCTTCGGCCATGCTATTAAATAAAATATTAAACTTATCGATTTCTTGAGGCATAAAATTATGACTTTTATTATATTTTATTTAACAAATCAATAATTTCGCTCTTGTGCTTTTCAATCACTTCCTGAGAACGAAAATCTTTAGAAAACTCACCCAGGGCATTAATAACTTTTAAAATCCCCTCTTTGCTGGGATTATCAAAGTCAACCCCCTGTTCTTGGAATTTCCCCTTAACTAGAGAAAGACAATATTGTCGTAAATCCAATTCATTGCCCTCAATTTCGGTGGCGGCGCAATGAGCTTCATAAAAACAATTAGTTATCGCTTTAACCACTTCCTGAATATTACTTTTTGTCATGTTATTTATATATTTTAATAAATATCTAAATTTACTGTCTGGCCGCTTTTATCGGTAAATTCACTTAAATTAATTTTGCGGTTGGCATAATGTTCATTGATACCAGCCATTCTTGTCGTAATCGTCTCTTGTTGTCTTTCCAAACCAGCAATCATTTTTTTAAATTGTTTTTCCGAATCGCGATTAGTGGTATTAAGCTGTTTAACATGTAACTTGGTTAGCTGACTCTCAACTTTGTCCAACGCTTTTTTCAGGCTGGAAACCCCTTGGCTATTTATTTTATCAAAACTATTTTGTACAACGCTCAGCGGAACGTCTAAACATTTGCCGTTGCCAAGATGAAACACAAATTTTAGTTCTACATTATCCGGTAAATTATGCAAAACCTTTAAATCTTGCGCGGAAAGAAGCTGTAAAGCCTCATCAGTATTGATTAGCATTAAGGTTTTTTCCTCCGGCTTAATCTCGGCACCAATTTTATCCCAAGCGGCAGCCGGAGCCTGCACCGAGGCTTCGTGATCACTGCCATAACCAACATCAGCTATAATTTCCTTACTCGCCTCAACGTTGTCGGTGGGAATAAGTTTCTGTAATTTATTAGAATAATGGCCAATATAAAATTTAATCTCACTTAGCTTTTCCTGTTGAGCTTCAATTTCTTGACTTAACATTTCTTTATCATCCCGCATTGAAGAGCTATTATCAAAAAGTAAAATAACGTTTTTGTATTCCGGAAACATCTTTACCAAACTTTTTAAATCTGGTTTTTCGATATTTTCAAAATGTGGCGCTTTATTCGGCATCTTCGGCAACGATTCAACAAGACCCATTTCTTCCAATTTAGCTAACGGGATTTCCGCGCGAAACTGAGAAATCCGATTCTGAGCTAATAAAGAAGAATATTTATCAGGATCGTTTTTCTTAATTTTTTGTACTTCGAAATCGGTATAATTATGACCGGTTTCAGGGTTAATAATATCGGTAATTAAAGTTTCGCCTTTACGGTCTTCATGGGCGACGACAATCGCATTCTCAATATTTTTATTTTTTAAAGCCCTAACTTGTTCGGCGCTTAAGCCGGAGAATTCATATTTTTGTAAATCAGACTGTAATAAATTAATAAGCGCCTTGCCACGAGCAGTGGCTAAAGCTTCATTCCCTTTTTCGCCCCAAACATTAGTCGGCCGCTCATCACAGGAACTGACAACCTGCCAATTAGCTTCTTGCGCCGCCGGAAAATTAGCTTGATTAATATTACCCAAAAAGGTAGTAAATTGCTCGGCAATTTCCGCTTGGGACTGTTCAGCTAAATCAGCCTTATCGGTCTCATAATTAACATCAAAATCTATTTTAACTAATTCAAAATTATTGGCTACTTCCATCTCCAGCATATCTTTATCGGAAACGACATAAGTTTTTTCATCTCTAGCTAGAGCAGATTTATCGGTGTTAAGGGCGATTATTTCTTTAGCACTGGCGGCCTTAGATTCGGCATTCAAATTAGATTTTTTTGTCTCAGAATTAGATAGCGCTGTTTTACCGGCTAAAAGCAAAAGGGCTGTCGCGACGACACGGGTAGTTTTCTTATTGGCCACTTCTCTGATTCTTTCAAAATTCATAAATTTGGGCTTAATTTTAAAACTATTACCTTTTCATTTTCCCATAATCACCAAATAAAGTAAATAAAAAGACCAAAACAAGCCATTCCTGCGACTATTTTTATTTAACCCTTGCCAAACCAAAAAAAATCTTTTATATTAACTATGTTAACTTAAGCCGACTTAGCTCAGCTGGTAGAGCAGCTGTCTTGTAAACAGCAGGTCGTCGGTCCGAGCCCGACAGTCGGCTCCAGATACAAACAAAAACCGTCATTTACTTGACGGTTTTTGTTTATTGTTAGTGTGGAAAAACAGAGCATAAATTGTGCTTCCAGCCAACTTGAAAAAACCCTCCCATTAAGTTAAGATGGAGGGGCAAAGATTTTAAGTAATTAACGCCGCGTCTATGTCTAAAGAACAAGAACTATTGGAAAAAGTCCCGCCTCATAGCCAAGAAGCGGAAGAGTCGCTTCTGGGCGCGCTCTTAATCGATAAAGACGCTATTATTAAAGTTGCCGACAATCTAACTGCCGAGGATTTTTATCGTGACGGTCACAAAATTATCTTTGAGGCAATGCGCGAGCTCTATGCCAACCAAGAACCGATTGATATTATTACTATTTCTAATCGACTGGAAGATAAAAAGAAATTAACGACTATTGGCGGCCGCAGCTATCTGGCCAAGCTTTCCAACACCGTGGCCACCTCCGGTAATATCGTTCATTACTCCAACATCATCCAAAAAAAGGCAACTCTCAGAAGACTACAGCAAGCGGCAGCGGAAATTTCCAATATTAGTTTTAACGAGGAAAGAGAAATTGACGAAATTTTAGATGAAACTGAAAAAAAAGTTTTTGGCGTTTCCAGAAAGTATTTAAAAAATGCTTTCATGCCAATTGATAATCTTTTAACTGACGCTTTTGAACGCATTGATGATCTTCATAAGCAAAGCGGCAAATTGCGCGGCCTGCCGACCGGCTTCCCTGATTTGGACCATGTTTTGGCCGGCTTACAAAAATCGGATTTAATCATTTTAGCCGCCCGTCCTTCAGTCGGCAAAACTTCTTTTGCGCTCGATATTGCTCGCCAAGCGGCAATTAAGAGCAAGGAGGGTGTCGGTATTTTCTCGCTGGAAATGAGTAAAGAACAGTTAGTTGATCGTATGCTTTGTTCTCAAGCAAATGTCAGTTTATGGAAGATGCGTACCGGTAATTTATCCGATAAAGAAGAGGACAACGACTTCGCCAAAATCGGCCAGGCGATGGGCGAACTGGCAGAGGCTCCAATTTATATCGATGATTCCGGAACGCTATCAATTATGGAAATCCGCGCCAAAGCTCGCCGCTTACAAATGGAAAAAGGTTTAGGCTTAATTGTGATTGACTACTTACAGCTCATGGAAGGTCGTGGGAAATATGGCGATAACCGCGTCCAAGAAATTGCCGAAATCAGCCGCGGTTTAAAATCAATCGCCCGCGAATTAAATATTCCGATTCTTGCTCTAGCGCAGTTATCCCGCGCCGTGGAACAAACTAGCCCGGCGATTCCAAAACTTTCTCATTTACGCGATTCCGGTTCTATTGAACAAGACGCCGATATCGTCATGTTTATTTATCGTAAAGCGGCTGATAGAAGCTTTAATCCAAATGATTTGCCGCAAGATGAAAGGCATAAAGCGGAAATCCATATCGCTAAACATCGTAACGGTCCAACTGGCCGGGTTGATCTCTTCTTTGATGAAAATACTGTCAGTTTTAAGAGTTTAGCTAAACAGCCGGGAGAAATTATTCCCACCGAGTTTTAAATGATTTATAATAAAGATAAATAATAAAAATTAAACAATAATATGTTCAGCAAATTAAAACAATTCCGTGATTTAAGAAGCCAAGCAAAAACCATCCAAGATGTTTTGGCGCAAGAAGTGATTACTGAAGAAAAAAATGGCGTCACTATTAAAATGAACGGCAACATGGAAGTCTTGAATATTACTTTAGCGGGCGGGATGGATAAGGCCGCTCAAGAAAATGCTTTAAAAAACTGCTTCAATGAAGCGGTTAAAAAAGCCCAGAGATTAATGGCTAAAAAACTTCAAGATATGGGTGGTATCCCGGGCCTGACTCAATAAAGTAAAATAAATTAAGGAGCTAATATTTTAGCGACATGAAATATCCGCAGGCGCTACAAAATTTAATCGACCGCTTAGCAATTCTTCCTAGTGTGGGACAAAAAACCGCCGAACGCTATGCCTTTCACCTCTTAAACCAAAGTGAGGACCGTTTGGAATCTTTGGCGATGGCTATCAAAGAGTTAAAACAAAAAACAACAATCTGTCATTCCTGTTTAGCCATCTCGGAAGCCAGCCCCTGCGCGATTTGCGCCGACACCAACCGTAATCGAAGCTCTTTATGCGTCGTCGAAAATAGCCAAGACTTAAATGCCATTGAATCCACTAAACAATTTAATGGCTTATACTTTGTTCTAGGCGGATTGATAAATACGATTGAAGACGTCGGGCCAGAAACCCTGAATATCAACAAACTAATTAAACGCATCCAAGCGGAAGAAATAAAAGAATTAATTTTAGCTTTAAATTTTACCTTGGAGGGAGAAACTACCGCTTTGTATCTGGGTAAAATTTTAAAAAATAGAATTAAAATAACGAGACTCGCCAAGGGCTTGCCAGCTGGGTCGGATTTGGAGTACGCTGATGAAACCACCTTATCCAGCGCTTTAAAATTTAGAAATGAAATAAAATAATATAGTACTTAAACAGAAGGAGGCGCAACAATGTTAACCTTAACAATTATCGGAATTATTATTCTCTTGGCTTTAACCCTCGGGATTTTTTATATTATCGGATTCTTCAGTAGCCGCGTTTCTGGTCAAGTAGAACTAATTCTATTTGCCCTGGCTAATTTAAATCCTAATTCTAAAAATGCCCGGCAATTACCAAGAAAATTGGCTAAATTAGTAAAGATTCTGATTTACAAGAAAAAACTTTTCTTGAATAAAATAAAACTTAGAAGAACACTAAAAAAAGCCAAACAAAAAAACCGCTCCTAAAAACAAATTGAAGCGGTTTTTTATTGCTAATGCTAATTAACGAATTTAAGCAATTTTAGAAACTTTGATAGCAGTGAACTGTTGACGATGGCCGACAGTTTTTTTGTATCTGGTCTTATTCTTATATTTAACAACGGTAATTTTTTTAGCTTTGCCGCTGTCAATAATTTCTACTTCAACTTTTTCACCTAAACTTGGTTGGCCGATTTCTATTTTATCGCCATCAATAATTAAGAGGGTTTCCAAATTAAGCTTAGCACCTTTTTCAGCTGCTAATTTTTCTACCTTTAAAACTTCTCCTTCTGCGACCTTATATTGTTTGCCGCCGGTTTTGATAACTGCAATTTTTGACATATGTCTTGTAAACGCGCTAATCTAAGTCTAAGTTTTAAATCAGCGTTTTTTATAATAAAAAATCAGAGCTTATTCTGAATAAGTCCATATTATACAAATATTT
>Ga0172379_10001705_pt1 | contig 42450 bp, 51 predicted proteins | sample GrowelOW334metaG_FD_119756 | JGI IMG/M metagenome (GOLD analysis project Ga0172379, IMG submission 119756) | Groundwater microbial communities from an aquifer near a municipal landfill in Southern Ontario, Canada - Groundwater well OW334 metaG | ecosystem: Environmental > Aquatic > Deep... | reverse complement strand
GACGGAGATGCCGAAGAAGACGGGCTCAAGCTTGAGCTCGGCGAAAGTGAAGGGCTTTGTGAAGCACTCGGACTTAGTGATGGCGATTGCGAAGTTGAAGGACTTAGGCTCGGGCTCTGTGAAGCGCTGGGACTGAGTGATGGGGACTGTGAAGCGGACGGCGAAAGGCTCGGAGACTCGGAAGCCGAGGGTGAAAGACTCGAGCTCGGACTGAGCGATGGACTTGCGGATGAGCTCGGAGAAGTCGATGAGCTTGGTGACAAACTCGGGCTTTGTGAAGCACTCGGACTGAGCGAGGGTGATTCTGAAGCTGACGGACTTAAGCTCGGGCTTTGTGAAGCGCTGGGGCTTAAACTCGGTGATTCAGACGCCGAAGGGCTCAAACTCGGAGATTGTGAGCTTGACGGTGAAGTGCTGGAACTCGGAGAGAGCGACGGAGAGGCCGAAGATGACGGAGAGGTCGATGCGCTCGGTGAAAGAGACGGACTTTGCGAGGCGCTCGGACTGAGTGACGGCGATTCTGAAGAAGAAGGACTCAAGCTCGGAGACTGAGATGCACTCGGACTTAAGCTTGGAGAATCCGATGCCGAAGGACTGAGCGACGGACTCGCTGAACTGCTCGGGCTCACGCTCGCTGAAGGAGAAGTGCTTGGTGATCCCGAAATACTCGGAGACACTGAACTGCTCGGGGAAAGCGAAGGACTTTCGGATGTGCTCGGACTTAAACTGCCGCTCGGTGATAAACTCGGGCTTTGTGAGGCGCTCGGTGAAAGCGACGGAGATTCGCTTGCGGAGTCGGAAGCTGACGGACTTAAGCTCGGGGATTCCGAAGATGACGGAGAAAGACTGGAGCTTGGGCTCAGCGACGGAGACTCGGAAGCACTCGGGCTCACGCTTGAGCTTGGGGATAAACTCGGGCTTTGTGATCCGCTCGGAGAAAGCGATGGTGATTGTGAAGCGGATGGACTTAAGCTCGGGGACTGTGAACCGCTCGGACTGAGCGAAGGTGATTGCGACGCGCTGGGTGATAATGAAGGACTTTCTGAGGATGACGGGCTCAAACTGCTCGATGGTGAAAGCGATGGAGACGCTGAAGAACTTGGTGAAGTTGAAGAGCTTGGGGATAAACTTGGGCTTTGTGATGAACTGGGTGAAAGCGATGGAGATTGCGAGGCACTCGGTGAAAGCGATGGCGATTCAGAGGAACTCGGAGAGGTCGATGAGCTCGGTGAAAGCGACGGGCTCTGTGAAGAACTCGGAGAGAGTGACGGGGATTGTGAATTTGAAGGGCTGAGCGACGGACTTGCGGATGAACTCGGCGAAGTACTGGAGCTCGGGGAAAGAGACGGACTCTGTGATGCGCTCGGCGAGAGTGATGGAGACTGCGAAGTTGAAGGACTGAGCGACGGACTTTCAGAAGATGACGGCGAGGTGCTGGAGCTAGGACTAAGAGATGGAGATTGTGAAGCACTTGGTGAAAGCGATGGGGATTGAGAAGCCGAAGGACTCAAGCTCGGTGATTGAGAGCTTGACGGTGAAGTGCTGGAACTTGGACTGAGCGATGGAGATTGTGAAGCGGACGGACTGAGTGACGGTGATTGAGAAGTTGAGGGGCTTAAGCTCGGTGATTCAGACGAGCTCGGAGAGGTGGAAGAGCTCGGTGAAAGAGATGGAGATTGTGAAGTACTTGGACTGAGTGACGGGGATTGTGAAGCGCTCGGGGAAAGCGACGGGCTTGCGGAAGATGACGGCGAAGTACTGGAGCTCGGACTTAAGCTCGGAGACTCCGAAGAACTTGGAGAAGTCGATGAACTCGGCGACAAACTCGGGCTTTGTGAAGAACTCGGAGAGAGTGATGGAGACTCCGAAGTTGAAGGACTTAAGCTCGGGGATTCGGATGAACTCAGTGAAGTACTGGAACTCGGTGATAAACTCGGGCTCTGTGATGAGCTCGGACTAAGTGACGGGGATTGTGAAGCACTCGGGCTTAAGCTCGGAGACTCCGAAGAACTCGGTGAAGTTGATGAGCTCGGTGAAAGTGACGGGCTTTGTGATGAGCTTGGAGAGAGTGACGGGGATTGAGAAGCTGACGGACTGAGCGACGGACTTGCGGATGAACTCGGTGAAGTCGATGAGCTCGGGGAAAGCGACGGGCTTTGTGAAGCGCTCGGTGAGAGTGATGGTGATTGAGAAGCTGAAGGACTGAGCGACGGACTTGCGGATGAACTCGGTGAAGTCGATGAGCTCGGGGAAAGCGACGGGCTTTGTGAAGCGCTCGGTGAGAGTGACGGTGATTGAGAAGCTGAAGGACTGAGCGACGGACTTGCGGACGAACTCGGTGAAGTTGATGAGCTTGGGGAAAGACTCGGGCTTTGTGAAGAACTCGGACTTAAGCTCGGAGATTGTGAAGCTGAAGGACTTAAGCTCGGAGACTCCGAAGAACTCGGAGAAGTTGATGAGCTCGGTGAAAGAGATGGACTCTGTGATGAACTTGGTGAAAGTGATGGCGATTGCGAAGTTGAGGGGCTTAAGCTCGGAGACTCAGACGAGCTCGGTGAAGTCGATGAGCTCGGCGACAAACTGGGGCTTTGTGAAGTGCTCGGAGAAAGCGATGGGGATTGAGAAGTTGAAGGACTGAGCGACGGACTTGCGGACGAACTCGGTGAAGTCGATGAGCTCGGTGAAAGTGAAGGGCTTTGCGAGGCGCTTGGTGAAAGCGACGGCGATTGTGAAGCCGACGGACTTAAGCTCGGGGATTGCGAGCTTGATGGCGAAGTGCTGGAGCTCGGCGACAAACTGGGGCTTTGTGAAGCGCTCGGTGAGAGTGACGGCGATTGAGAAGCTGACGGACTAAGGCTCGGAGACTTAGACGATGACGGGCTCAAGCTTGAACTCGGCGACAAAGACGGAGATGCCGAAGAAGACGGGCTCAAGCTTGAGCTCGGCGAAAGTGAAGGACTTTGCGAGGTGCTCGGAGAAAGCGATGGAGATTGTGAAGTCGACGGACTTAAGCTCGGAGATTGCGAGCTTGAAGGCGAGGTGCTGGAGCTCGGACTGAGCGAAGGACTTGCGGAAGAAGACGGAGAGGTCGATGAGCTCGGTGAAAGACTCGGGCTTTGTGAAGAGCTTGGTGAGAGTGATGGTGATTGTGAAGTTGAAGGACTCAAGCTCGGGGATTCAGATGAGCTCGGAGAAGTCGATGAACTCGGAGAGAGCGACGGACTTGCGGAAGAAGACGGTGAAGTCGATGTGCTCGGAGAAAGCGATGGCGATTGTGAAGCGGAAGGGCTCAAGCTTGGCGAATTTGATGAAGACCCATTCGGAAGAGTGTAAGCGAAGATAAGTCCGCATTCCGCCAAATTAGTGACATGTGCGACACCCGTATACTGCGCATCGATTCCGATATCCGTATTCCCTGAAGGGTATGTCGAAGAACCCGCCATCTGGAGATACGTTGCGTACGATGTTGAAAGAGTCTTGGAGAAAGTTGTTCCTCCGACGATTATGTTATGATTCGGACTATCGGCGGTTGAATCAACGGAGGCTCTCATCCAACCCATATAATCGACGATCACGGCATCCGTCATGTCGATATCGCCCACAGAAAGTCCTTCGACTGAATATTCCTCCGTTTTCTTCGTCGTCGTACTTATAGACCAACCATTTGTCTCAGAGAGAGGCCTTTCATTGACCTGCGGAGAGTGTCCCGTTCCATACCCTGAACCTCCGGAGCCGATCTGTGTGGTAAAGTCTACCGACGTTCCGTTCGATGCCGGCCGCTTTGCCGAAACGTGAATACTTCCCGTATCGGCAAGATCGCTTCCGCTGTCGACGTATATACCGGAATACCACACGCTCATTACCGCAGATGATGTGAAGTAAGAAAATGCAGCCGTGGGGCGTATACCGAACGAAGCTTGGCTGAGATCCGTGAAAGGAAGCGTCCCGTCAGCGTTTGTCGAGGTAATCTCAAGATTACCGTTCAAGTACACTTTTGCCGACCAACTGGTAGCGGAATAAATGGAATACGACAATGAAATTCGGTGCCAAGTATCTGCCGAAAGACCAGTGGTGCCGAGCTTGCCGGTACAGCCGCGCGCCTGAAAGATAAGGGTTCCATCCGTGTTGAGACCGATGCCAAGCACTTCATGAGTCTCGTTCGCCCTTTGTATCGACAGGAACTTACTCCGAGCTGACGGAGTGACGGTCGAAAATTTCACCCAAACCGACACTCTCGATCCGGCTGTGGCGCAAGCATCGTTAGGAGTACAAACGCTTGCGTTTCCCCCCGTCGAAGTAATGTCGGATTTAATGGAACAGATCCCGTCATGCGGCTCTGTATCGTCTGATGTGATCGTTCCGTTGGTTGCGGAAGAGTTGTAGAACAGAGAAAGATCTTTGGTCGCATCGGTTCCCGGTTCAAGGAAGGTAACGACCGGCGGAGGCGGAATTGACGGGCTTTGCGAGGCACTCGGTGAAAGAGATGGCGAGGCCGATGCGCTCGGTGAAAGCGAGGGCGAAAGTGAGGCCGACGGCGAAAGCGAGGGTGATTCTGATACGCTCGGTGAAAGCGACGGTGATGCGGATGAGCTCGGGCTCACACTTGAGCTCGGTGACAAACTCGGGCTTTGCGAGGCGCTCGGTGAAAGTGATGGTGATTTCGAACTGGAAGGGCTAAGCGAAGGAGAAGCAGAGGCGCTCGGACTCGTACTGCTCGAGGGTGATAGCGATGGACTTCCCGAACTTGAGGGTGAAAGCGATGGAGATTTTGAACTGGATGGAGAGAGCGATGGCGAAGCCGATGAGCTCGGGCTCTGACTGCTTGACGGAGAAAGCGATGGACTTGCGGACGATGATGGGCTGGTCGAACTCGACGGCGAGAGCGACGGTGAAGCTGACGCGCTCGGAGAAAGTGAGGGTGATTTCGAACTGGAAGGACTAAGCGACGGAGACACGGAAGAAGACGGGCTCTGACTGCTCGAGGGTGAAAGCGACGGGCTTACGGACGATGATGGGCTGGTCGAACTCGACGGCGAGAGCGACGGTGATTTTGAAGAAGACGGGCTTAAACTTGTTGACGGTGATAATGATGGAGATTTTGAACTGGATGGAGAGAGCGACGGCGATTTACTTGAGCTCGGTGAAAGCGATGGACTCTTGGAACTGGAAGGAGATTGTGAAGTGGAAGGACTTAAGCTCGGGGATTGAGAGCTGGAAGGCGAGGTACTGGAACTCGGCGAGAGCGATGGACTTTTGGAACTCGAAGGAGAAAGCGACGGTGATTTTGAACTGGAGGGAGAAGTACTGGAGCTCGGCGAAAGCGAAGGACTTTTTGAGCTCGATGGTGAAGTGGAAGAACTTGGCGAGAGCGACGGACTTTTGGAACTGGACGGCGATGTCGACGCAGACGGACTTAAGCTCGGCGATCCGAAAGAAAAGTATGCGACGGCGATACCGCACTCATACAAACGCGTAAGATGAGGCGTCGTCGTATATTGAGCATCGATACCAATATCGGTATTTCCCGACGGATAGGTCGAGGAACCCTTCACTGCGAAATATGAAAGCGCCGACGTACTCATCGTTACCGCGGTTGCCGTGCCGCCCACGATAATATGATGAACCGGACTGTTTGCCGTTGAGTCGACATTCGCCCGGATCCAACCCATGTAATCGATGATGGTGGCGCTCGTCAGATCGACATCTCCCACGGATAATCCCTCCACCGAATATTCTTCAGTTTTTTTCGTCGTCGTGCTGATGGACCAGCCGTTTGTCAGCGACAACGGCCGTTCATTCACTTGCGGTGAATGTCCGGTACCGTATCCTGATCCGCCGGAACCGATCTGAGTTGTGAATTCGACAGCCGTACCGTTTGAAACCGCCCGCTTTGCCGTAACGCGGACGTCTCCAGTATCATTTAAAGTAGATTCGCTGTCGACATAGACATTATCGAACCAAACGCTCATTGCCGCCGATGACGTGAATTCGCTCAGCGCGGCATTCGCCGCAATTCCCAGATTTAAAACGCTGGTGGTAACAAAAGAGAGCGTTCCATCGGCATTGGTCGAAGTTATCTCAAGGCTTCCATTGAGAAATACTTTAGCTGTCCAATTAGAAGTGCTGGTAAGAACATAAGACAGCGTGATCCGATACCAAGTATTGGCTGAAAGACCGGTTCCTCCTGTCTGAGCGGTACAGCCTCTTCCTTGGATCACCAGATTCCCGCTCGTATTCAATCCCACGCATAAAATTTCCGTGCCGTCATCGGCTTGTTCTGCGGTAATAAATTTTGTTCCGGTTGAAGGCGTAGCGGTCGATAATCTCACCCAAACCGAGATTCTCGTACCAGCATCGGCGCAGACGCCGTTCGGCGTATACGCGTACCCCTTCCCCCCCACCACCGTCACATCCGATTTAAACGAGCTGGTTCCGTCTTTCTGCTGAGTATCATCGGACGCGATGGTTCCATTGGTAACGACCGTGTTCCGATAAAGCGTAATATCTTTCGTCAGATCAGTACCTGGCTCGAGGAAAGTGACCGTACCCGCAGCGGGAACCGAAGGACTGACCGAAGAACTCGGAGAAGTAGATGCACTCGGCGAGAGCGATGGACTTTTCGAGCTCGATGGCGAGAGCGATGGTGATTTCGAGCTGGAAGGACTGAGGCTCGGCGAATTTCCTGACGGAACATACGCGACGATAATTCCGCCCTCGAACAAGCGAGTAAGATGAGGGGTCGTCGTATACTGCGCATCCATTCCGATATCCGTATTTCCTGAAGGATACACCGAGGATCCCTTGATCTTCCAATAACTGGTCCCCGATGTACTCATCGTTACGGCAGTTGCCGTCCCGCCTACGATGATGTTATGGACCGGACTATTTAATGTTGAATCGACATTTGCATAAATCCAGCCCATATAGTCGACGATCGTCGACCCGGTCAAATCAACATCTCCAACCGACAATCCCTCAACTGAATATTCCTCCGTTTTTTTCGTCGTGGTGCTTATAGACCAGCCATTTCCGGCAGCCAAAGGCCGCTCATTCACCTGAGGAGTATGTCCAGTGCCGTATCCTGAACCGCCAGACCCTATCTGCGTCGTGAACTCCACCGCTGTTCCGTTTGAAACCGGACGTTTTGCGGTGACGTGTATATTTCCCGGGTCATCTATTCCCGTTCCGTCATCAACATACAAGCTGTCGTACCAAACAGTCATTATCGGACTGGAAGTGAATGCGGAGAAATTCGCATTAGCATACATTCCCAATTCTACTGCGCCCGTAGTAACCGCCGAGAGCGTTCCATCAACGTTCGTCGACGTTATTTCAAGGGACCCGTTGAGAAAAACTTTTGCCGTCCAATTGCTGGATGAAGTAATGACATATGACAAAGTGATCCGATACCACGTATCGGCGGAAAGACCGGTTGTACCGGATTTGGCGGTGCACGCCCTTCCCTGAAGTAGTAATGTTCCATCCGTATCCAAACCAACACACAAAATATTGCCGGAATCCAAATTTTTTATCGCAGACAAAAATATCCCCGCAGTGGAAGGCGTAACTGTGGAAAATCGCACCCAAACCGATATTCTTGTTCCCGCATCGGAACAGACATCACTGTCTGTATAGGTAAAGGCTTGTCCTCCTGTTGACGTTATGCTGCATTGTATCGAACTGGTACCGTCTTTCTGCTGCGTATCAACGGATGCGATCGTGCCGTTCGTTGCGCTCGAAGTATAAAAAAGATTAAGACTTTTTGTCGCATCGCTACCCGGTTCCAAAAATGTGACCGTCGCGGCCGGCGGAGTTGACGGGCTTACCGATGAACTGGGTGAGAGTGATGGACTTTTTGAACTTGAAGGTGAGAGCGAAGGGCTTTTTGAACTCGAAGGGGAAAGCGATGGTGATTTTGAGGAACTTGGTGAGAGTGAAGGACTTTTAGAACTTGAAGGAGAAAGCGATGGACTTTTTGAGCTTGATGGAGAAAGCGAAGGTGAGTTGGCAAAATAGGTCGCATAAACTCCATATCTCTTATTTATTTCATGGTCATACGTATAATCTGTCCAAGTCGCGGGCAGGGTTCCCACATTATCAAAATACAAATCCCATCCTGATGCGGTGTCATAACCGATACCACATTGAGCACTGACACTTCCAAGACCCGCCCAATATGCCGTGCCAGATGTTATAGCAAGATTATAATCATCTGCCGACTGAACAAAAGTACCGGGAGACGCATTGTCAGTTACTGTAGTAGTGTTGGTATCGTAACCTAATCTTGTAAGAGGTACGCCCGCATTATTACTATAAACGGCGGTTTTTACGGTTATCGGAGCAGCACCCGCAAATAAGCACCAAGAAATATAATTTAATGTGCCGGTATTCGGCGCCGCTCCGAGTTCAGCGGCAACAACCTCCCCATTACCGGCTAGCCAATGCGCCCAAGAAGTTGTCGGGATGGTCGTATACCCAAACGTCAATCCGGCCGCGTGATGCACCGGATATACCGCTTTATCCAAGAAGTCCTGCGGGATAGTGACCGAGAGAATTCCCTTCGCCGTATCGACATTCAAGTCTCCCCATACTTCCTTTCCCGCCGAATCGACAATTTTTGGTCTGAAGATATGTCCTACCTTTCCGCTCTTATATTCTTTGCCCCCGAGATAATTTATTTTATTTTCGGAAGCATAAACGGCATATGACCCGATAACGTTTTCAGGACGAACAGAACCTTTGTCTTTATCCCGATCCGACAGATCCGGCTGATAGAAAAAATCCAACCCCTTCGTATTGAGCGTAAATTCAACTCGGTTTGTTTTCGGCTTTTTCTTAAGAACGACCTCAAACTCGCTCGCACCCTCGGGGTGCTCTTTGTTATTGATGTCATAGAAATGCGCTTCGACATCGGCGCCTTTCCATTTTATCTTCTCCCCTTCCACGCTAATGGACGGCCGTTTCTCGTTGTGAACAAGGCGAACGGAAAAGTTTACTTCATTATCCCACCGTTTGATCTTAACTTGCGGAAGGAACGAATCAGCGGTTTTTATGTCTCCTATCTCGGTTTCAATGCGGTCTCTCCAGTCACGTTTAACATCCTGAATGTAAGTATTCAGTGTTTGACGATATTTCTTATTGATCTCCGGATTACTAGCCAGCATATCCCCGCCGTTTTATTCAACGGATTTTTCTTTTATTGATCTCTTTAACTTTTCACGCACATCTATCCCATTCTCATTATTATAATATATTTTTTCATTTCACCCAATGTGCGATTCGAACGAACTGACGGACGCAAGCGTACTATCTCCCAACCGTCATTCCGGACCGCGATCCGGAATCCAGATCTTGTCGCCCGACGGGGTCTCCGACCCCGTTGCGGGGTCGGAGACCCTCGTCCGGCAATCCGTCTACTAACTACTATCTACTAACTACTAACTCGCCTATTCCAACAACTTCCGCACATTATTCCATCCCGGAATAGTATCAATATCCGCCTCCTTCCACCCGGTCGGCGCGTCGTAAAATTTTTCCGTGAGCGACCACCTCATGCGGGTAAAATTCTTTCCGTGCTTGATATCGATATTCGGCAAAGCGGACTGGCGGATCTCCGAATCGTAGTCGTTCACCCATGGTATTCTCTTGTGGGTCATCGGCTCATACCCCATGTTGTGGTCGAAGCCTTTCTTCTCGACCATCGCAATTCTTTCGCGGTAGTGCAAAACAGCGATATCGCGATACACGCATAATCCCGAAAGCGGCGTCGCATCATAATGCAAAGCGAATCCGTCAAGAAAACGCAAAAACCAATAATTTCCGTTGTAGTACCACACGTTTCGATCAGGCGGAATAAAATCAAAATGCGACGGATGATACAGTACATCATGTTCGCAGAAAAACACCACATCTGTGTCGAGCGCTTCCAGCGCCGCGAGAATTTGCTTGAACATCGTAAGGCGGCCTCTTTGCAGAGGAAGAACGATATTCCGTCCAAAATCGATCGGCTGAAGCGAACAGCTGACGATCTTCTTCCCTTCCGCCGCGATCAAAAGCTGTTTTTGACACGCGTTCATTATCCGATCCAGAAGACGATTATCAGTATAATAAATGAGCCCCACGCTCGGTTTTTGTTGTTGATTAGTATCTTCCATGATCTTAAAATTTTTCACTACGTCGACGACGGACGTGGATCCCGGGTCCCGGCCCGGGATGACGATAACATGAGACCCTCTTACCTATCCGTCATTCCGGACCCATCCTTCGCCAAAGGCTACGGCATGGCGAGCGCGATCCTGACATCCACGTCGTGTCATCGCTCTCCGTGGATCCCGGGTCCCGGCCCGGGATGACGATAACATGAGACCCTCTTACCTATTCGTCATTCCGGACCCATCCTTCGCCAAAGGCTACGGCATGGCGAGCGCGATCCTGACATCCACGTCGTGTCATCGCTCTCCGTGGATCCCGGGTCCCGGCCCGGGATGACGATGGCGGTGGGACTACCCTCCAACCCGTCATTCCGGACCTGATCCGGAATCCACGTTCGTTCGTTGTATGTTTTCGTTTTTCTTCGTCATTCCGGGCTTGACCCGGAATCCACGTCGTCTTCCGTCAATTCGCCGTACAGATCTTTCCACTCGGGATTTTCTTTTTCTATGAGCTGTATTTTCCATTCTCGTTTCCAGCCTTTAATTTCCTTTTCTCTTTCGATCGCACCGCGAATTTCGTCCCCGCTTTCAAAATATACTAAATCGTGAACTTTGTATTTTTGAGTAAATCCCGGAACGGCGTTGTTTTTGTGTTCGTAAATGCGTTTTTGCAGATTCGATGTCACCCCCACGTAGAGAGTTCCATTTTTCTTACTAGCGAGAATGTACACAAACCCTGTTTTCATATTTTTTTACATTGACGGACGACGTGGATTCCGGGTCGTTGCCCGGAATGACGACGATAAGGTGTGCTTACACCACCTTTCTGTCATTCCGGGCTTGACCCGGAATCCACGTTGTCTTCCGTCCATTATCTATTTTCCATTTTCTATTCTCGTTTCGTCCTACTCCAACAACTTCCGTATATTGTTCCATCCGGGAATAGTGTCGATAGTCGCTTCCGTCCAGTCGGTCGGTTTTCTTCGGAATTTATCCTGCGTCCACCGTGCGCGCGTAAGATTTTTTCCGTGTTTGATATCGATATTCGGCGCGGAAGAATTCCAGACCTCGAAACTATACGAGTGTTCCCATTTTATCCGGTGATGAGTCATCGGTTCGAAGCCGATGTTGTAAGAAAATCCGATCTTTTCTACCAAATTGATCCGTTCCTGATAATGTTTGATGGCAATATCGCGATACACACACAACCCTGAAAGCGGGCTTAAGTTGTAGTGCAAAGCGAAACCGTCGGACGCGCGCAGTACCCAAACGTTGCCGTTGTAATACCAGATGTTTCGGTCGCGAGGTATAAAATCAAAATGCGAAGGGTGATACAACACATCGTGCTCGCAGAAAAATACCACATCCGTATCAAGCACTTCAAGCGCGATAAGGATCTGTTTGAACATGGTCAGATATCCCCTTTCGAGAGGGAGAGCGATGTTCTGACCAAAGTCCATCGGTTTTAACGATGCGCTCACGATCTTTTTGCCGCCCGCCGCTTTCAAGAGCTGTTTTTGGCACGCGTGCATGATCTTTTCGTCGATCTGGTTGTCGGTATAATAGATCAAACCGACGGTGGGTTCGCTCGCGACGACGCCGGACGTGGATTCCGGATCATCCGCCAGCTGGCGGACGGAATGACGGACGGTCGTCATCCCGGGCCGAGACCCGGGATCCACGTTTTCCGGCTCACGCTCGCCCTGCGTAGCTTTAGCGAAGGAGGGGGCCGGAATGACGGACGACGTCGTTTTTCCGTTCTGCAACGGCCATGCCTTGAGCTTTTCACGCGAGGCTTCGCTCCATCCCGGCACCGGCCAAAACTTTTCCAAAAGCCACGAGAGAGGATAGATCTGCTTCTCCCATTTGTTATCAAAAAATAATTCTTTTACGGTCTGTTTTGCATGCTGAACTTTCCTTCCCGGATTTTCGTAAGGAAACCCGAAATCGCCGCCCTGCGTTCGGAACATGTGGGCATACCACGTTTTATGATTGACGACGACGCGTCCGCCGGAAAGCCACGTTTTGCACGCCACTTCGATCCCCTGCGAACCCCACGAACCGAGCATCTCATCAGAAATATTGAGCTCCCAGTATTTTTCGCGCGTGAGCATGAAGCATGATCCTTGGATCGACATCGTTTCAGTGATATCGCCCCCAACGCCCGGACGCTTCTTGTATTCATTGAAATATTGAAAATGCGGTTCTTCGTCGAAACAATACGAAACGCTCTGTGGATTTGTTTTTGCGATCCATACCACATCTTTGACGGTAGGCTTTCCGCATCCCGGCTCCGTACATGGACCGCTCGGACCCTGATATCTCGTATGACCATCCGGACACTTCCAGTTGAATGCGTGCAAATTGCGCATGACCGGTATCATCGTCCAATCATCATGCATTTCTTTTATCATTTTGACATCGAACCCTTTGTCGAAAGCGCAATGAGCATCGGCTTTCATGACGTACTTCGCTTTTGAAAGCTTGCATGCTTGATTCGTAGCAGCTCGCTGCCCCAATGCCTCAGGATTATAGATCACGCGGAGACGCTCGTCGGCAGGCAATTCCGTTTGATACCCGTCGAGAACGGCGATGATTTCCGTGTTCCCTTCTATATTCGACAAGATATCCTCAATGGTTCGTTTGAGAAATTCTTCGTTGCGCGCGGGGATTAAGATCGAGAGATCGTATTTCATAATACTATAATTATTCACTTATATGCTTGCTCATCTGCCCGTCATTCCGGACCCATCCTTCGCCAAAGGCTACGGCATGGCGAGCGCGATCCGGAATCCACGTCGTGTCGTCGCTCTCCGTGGATCCCGGGTCATTGCCCGGGATGACGAGTTAAATTATTAAAATTTCACATATGACCAGCTGGGCGTATTATCTCCTTTCCAAATGGTTATCTCCTCATTAAGCTCGTTCACCGCTTGCATGACGCCGTACCCTTCCTTATCGATATAATCGTGTCCGGAAACAATTCCTCCTTTTTTTACTTTCTTGGACCATTCCCGTATATCTTCTTTGGCGCTTTCATAAGAATGATTGGCATCGATATACACAAAATCAAGCGAACCGTCTTTAAAATCCTTGACCGCATCCATGCTTAATTTTCGGACGAATTTACAGTTGAAGTTTTTCATCCGTTCTTTCGTCTCCTTGAAAAAATCATCCAACCGCTCTTTACTGACATGATCGCGATAGCCGGGGGTGAGATCCCATGCATCGACGCAATACAAAAGATCGGAGGTTTGCGCAATATGTTTTGAGAACATCGCCCGCTCGACGCCGATCTCAGCTCCGATTCCGGTGAAGAGTTTCGCGAGATCTTTTCTGCTTTGAGTTGTTTCTTTCATTTTGAAAATATCATTTACGGTTTGACATAAAACCACGACGGCACTCCATCGCTGTTCATAATAAAGAGCATCGGCACTCCGCGATATGCGCACCATGCCGGAAGCGCGTATACCACGCCATAGCGCTCTTGTCGGCTTTCAAAGAAGTCATGTCCGGAAATAATGCCGCCCTTTTTCACCTTCGGGCTCCATGCGGCGAGGTCTTCGATGACGTGCGCAAAATCATGATTGCTGTCGATGTAAATAAAATCCAAAGACTCATCTTCAAATTTCCTCGATGCGTCCACCGACCAGTCTTGAAGTATTTTAAATCCTCTCGTTTGCGATCTGGTTTTCGCCTGATTGAATGCGTTGATCTCAAGATCGGCATCCGGATAATCTTTGTAGCCTTTGTATGCTTTCCACGAATCAACCGCCGTGAGATCAAGGCCGGGCATTCTGTTCATGAGTATTTCGGAATATTTTCCTTTGTATACCCCAAGTTCGACACCCTTCATCATCCCGAGCTCTTTTAAAAGATCGGGAAACTCCGCGTTCCGGCTTATGGGAAGCCGCGTCGGCGAAGGCTTGCTTAAGTCCACTTTATATTTTGAAACGATATATTCAAATGCATTCATATGTGTTGTGATATGTAAATGTTAAACGGCTTGTTGTTTTTTCAATATATCCTTAATAGAGGAAAATTTCAACCGCCGAGACGGCTATTTGAGCGCCGCGAAGAATATCCGCGAGTAAAAAGCGGATCGATCAAAAAACGCGATATTTGCATGCACAAAAATTACTCTTTCGGAGGCTGAGGAACGGCCTCCTGACTGAGATCGTGGAAGAGGCCCATGGGATTCAATTCTCCTTTGATGTGATATCGTCCGATCGGAAATATGAACATGGATGGACCGATCGCCGGCGAGATACCGTTTTTTCCGGCATAACGATTCCACACCTCATTAAAAACGCAATCCTCCCCCATCCGCGAAGCCGGGTGAAATCCGAAAGTCGAATGGCGCTTACTATAGCCGCCAAGCATGTCGAAAGTCGATTTTTTCATGGCGAAAGTATTGCCGTGAAAACTTGCATACAAACCGCGTTTGGTTTTTAGCCGTTCCATATCCAAACCATATTCTTCAAGGATCGAAGGCTCCTGGCTGAACGTTCCGTCCGGAAGTAAGACGCCGAAATATCGCGGGAAAGTCATTTTGTCTCCGCTGAATCCGTGAACGGCCATAATGAGATCTTTTGAAAGAATATGATCGATATCGGTCATCAAAACATATTCACCCCGAGCGAGGGCCGCTCCGGCATTTCGCGCCAACCCCTGCGTCCAAGCACGCTTGTCGTTGGTGTGATGGAGGCGGAGATTTTTCAGATCATAATCGGCGATATCATGCGAAGGATTGCTTCCGTCATCCACCAAAATAAATTCGATATCATCCGGCAAATTCATCGACGCGAAATGTTTAACCTGCCGAGCGACAACGCCGTGGCTATTATAAAATGCGATGATGATGGAGACTTTCATATTATTGTGATTTTCATATCTATTCTTCCCGTCATTCCGGGCCGAGACCCGGAATCCACGTTCATCGTGCATACTCTGGATTCCGGGTCGTTGCCCGGAATGACGGATAAATATTAAAAATTATTTTGCATCTTTATACTTATCTAACAAACCACCAAGACAGCGCTTTATCGCTTATTTTCGGTGTCACCTCCAGCTTGAAACCATGCATGCGCGTAAACTCATCAACGACCTCTTTTGCCATGCCCGGCCGATAATCATGTCCCGAAACAATACCTCCTTTTCTTACTTTTTTCGTCCATTCCCTCACATCGTCGGTGATAAAATCCGGGCGATGATTGGCATCAATGTACACAAAATCCAAAGATCCGTCCTCGAAATCTTCCACGGCATCCATGCTGAGTTTGTAGATGATGGCGGTGTTATAAGGAGCAAGGCGAATTTTGGCTTTTTCGTAGGCCTGCAAATGATATTCGCGCCTTTTATTCTCTCCCGTACCCCATGAATCGATGCAGTATAGTATGAGACCGGGATTCGCTTTACAGAGTATTTCAGAATACAAGCCCTCGAGCACGCCGATCTCCGCTCCGATCTTGAAACCGAGCTGATGAAAATATTTAGCAAGATCTTCTCTGGTATTGATCATATTTTTACATACATCCAACTTGGACATCTATCTCTCCAAATGAATAAAGGCTTAACGCGATGAGAATGACACCAGCCGTCGACCGCATCTATCACGCCGAAATCGTATCGCTCAGTCTTAACATAACCGTGCCCGGAGACCAAGCCTCCTTTTCTGACTTTTTTGCTCCATGCGGCGATCTGTAAAACAACGTCTTCATACTCATGGCTTTTTTCAAGATATACGAAATCCAAGGAATCATCCGGAAATCGTTTCAACGCATCCGCCTCTCTTGCGTTAATAAATACCGTTCGCCGTCCGGCAGTTTTTTCCTTAGCCTGTGCAAGCGCTCCTTCCCCTTCGTCTCCGATCCATTCATCTACGCCGATAAGCAAAAGATTCGAATTTCCTGCAGAAAGCGCAGCCGCAAATCTTCCTCTGTCGACGCCGACGATCGCGCCCTTTGCGAATTTGAGATCTTTAAAAAGATGCGGCATTTCGCCCCATCGGCTATAACCGAGCGGCACGATGAATTCGTCTCTGCCGAGATCAATGGAAAATCGTTTTGCGATAAAATCTAGCGTATCCATGATGTATTTTGATAATATTGATATGCTTTTTTATCGATGAGGCCGGAAAGCCAAGTATGGACAGTCATGATATATATCCGGCAGTACATTTACCTTCAGTCCGCTTTTTTTCAGAACATACGGAAATGATATCTGATCCTGAATGATATACCGAGATACATTATACCACCATTCCTTGAACATTTGTTGGACCTCGGGAGTATTGCGGTACATGAATATGCCTCCGCAAACCAAAAGATCGTCGACAAAATCTTTGTCATCAAGGATCGCATCGTACTGTTCTTTCAAGAACTCGTGTTCATACCTGCTCGTGAAATATTTCGACTTTTGTTTAAAACCTTTTCTCATATATCTTGCCTCCTGCCGTATGTCAGGACGCGTCGGATGACGCAAGACGACCATATCGTATCCTTGGCATTGATCGTAAAAATATTCGAGTGAATCGGGACTCGACAAAGCCAAACTCGAATCGATCCATAAGTAATAATCATATCCCGGTTTCAACTGCCATCCGAAAAATTTCGGGATCTTCGCCTGCAGCCGCGCCGTCATCGACTTGTCTCTCGGCGGAAAATTCTCATCGGTAAACATAAAATAGTCGTGGGAAAGCGACTGAGGCGCATGCGTCGGTATGCGATTGACTCTCCCCAAAGCTGCTGATATAACGGCGATTTTCATGTTATGTTAAATTTGTTCGTCATTCATGACGTGATCTGGATCCGGAATTCACGGCACTTCGACAGACGTGGATCCCGGGTCCCGGCCCGGGATGACGACGACGGTGCGACCACCCTCCTACCGTCATTCCGGACCGCGATCCGGAATCCACGGTGCGCTACGACGAACGTGTATCTTGGGTCTCAGCCCGGAATGACAACGATAGTGCGACCACCCTCCAACCGTCATTCCGGGCTTGACCCGGAATCCACGTCTGTGATTATTTGCTATGAAACATATGCCGTTCTGCTTTCAGATACGGGCAATTATTAAAAACATCCGGCAAAACTTTTATCTTTACGCCGCTTTTTTTCAGCGCATACGGAAATGATATCTGATCCTGAACAATATACCGCGAAACATTATACCACCATTCCTTGAACATATTTTGGATCTCGGGGGTGTTTCGGAACATGAATATTCCGCCGCAAACCAACAGGTCGTCGACAAAATCTTTATCCGCCAAGATCGCTTCGTACTGTTCTTTCAAGAGCTCATTCGGATACCGGCCCATAAAATAGAGCGACTTCTGCTTTACTCCCTTTCTGGTATATCGTACTTCCTGCCGAATGTCCGGCCTCACCGGATGTTTCAGTACTACGATGTCATATCCCTGGCATTGATCATAAAAATATTTCAGCGAATCCGGATGTGCGAGAGATAAATTTCCGTCGATCCATAAATAATAATCGTATCCGGGTTTCATCTGCCAGCTGAAAAATTTCGGGATCTTCGCTTGAAGCCTCGGAACCATCGCATGAATTCGCGGGGGAAAATTCTCGTCGGTGAACATAAAATAGTCGTGAGAAAGCGACTGCGGTACATGAAAAGACGGATGGTCGAAACCGCCCAAATTTGCGGAAAGTACGGCAATTTTTGCCGGAGCGTTTTCTTTTTCGATAAAGTAGATATGTTCCACTCCATATCCTGTTTTGGTTTTGATATTTTCTTCTCTGCGGAAATTCAAACCCGCAAAACATCCCTCGATGTCTTTTTTGCTGAAAGAAATATCAGGCACATCAACTCCGTATTTTTTATTATGGGCGACCTGTTTCGTTGCGTCGGAAAAAGGAGTAAAAATTATCAAGCATAATTTCTTATTAAAAGAGGCGACCGCATTTTCAAGTACCGGCTTCCAGTCATAATTATGTTCCAGTACGTGGCGCATAACAATGCCATCAACATTCGTGCGATACACGCGAAGATCCGCCACTTTATCGACGAATTTATTGGCGCTTCCGTCGACCCCGACGTATTTCCCTTTATAGAATCGTTTGAAGCCGCCCGTCCCGCATCCCCAGTCCTCCACTTCTTCAATATCCGCCATAAAGTCGGCCGCCATTCCATACGTGACCGTATCCCCATATCGAAAAGCCCCCATGTCACCGACATTCTTATACCACCGATCCCATTTTCCCAGCATGCTGTCATTAGGCATTGTATTATTTTTTATTCAATTCGTTTTATTTCTTCTATTATCATTCGAGACCAAAGTCGAAATAATTTTCAATTCTCTATTCTCTATTCTCAATTTTCTCTATTGTTTCACCCACATCCAGCTCAAGATCTTCGGTTCGGCAGTTGATACCATAATAAACCACGGATGAATTCTTTTTGCTTGCGTCCACGCGCGCACAACCGTTTCTACCGAGACAAATAAGCTTCTTCTGCTGTTTTTAAAATCATGTCCGGAAATAATTCCTCCCTTTCTGATCTTTTTTCCCCACTGCGCGATATCTTCGGTAACATGTTCAAAATCGTGATTGGCATCGATAAAAATGAAGTCTAACGATTCATCAGGGAAGTCTTTTACCGCGTCCATACTCCATTTTTTAACGATCGTATCATTCGGGTATGGTTCCAACCGTTTTATCGCCGATTGATAGATCGCGTCATAATGCCGTTGTCTTCGAAAATTTCGATAAATGGGATATTCTTGCCACATATCCACAGAAAAAAGCTTCAATTCGGGATTGGACCGGCACAGCACTTCTGAATAAAGACCGTCGCACACTCCGAGCTCCACTCCGACGGTAAAACCAAGCTCTTTGCACAAAGCGGGAAAATCGTTCACTCGGCAGCACGGTATGATAAACGGAGACGGTTTACTGAGATCAATATTGTATTTTTTAACGATAAGGTCTAAGGTTTCCATATTTTCTCTTTCCAATCCGCCGGCCAACCTGGCATCGGCATGAATCGTTCCATTAAACCGATAAAAAAATCCCTGTTTTTGCCGAGCCACAAGTCAACGGAATATTCGTAACTTTTTATTTGATCGCCTTTATTCATAAAATACATCCTGCCGTATTTATTGCCCTTATGCAAATGCGCATACCAAGTATTTTTATTGGTTTTCACCGCGCCGCCGTTCTTCCATGTTTCAAAATTTATCTCTTCCGCTTCCTGTCCCCAGCCTTGGTAACGCAGATCCATAAAACCCCTTTTTTGAAACCAATCCTTCGTCATGAACCAGCATGACCCCTGAGAGGTCAGAGTGTCGTCGATCTGTATGTCCCATCTGGCTCGCGTTCTTTTATCCCATTTGAAATCATGGATACCAACGTCTTTTTTCAAAAGATCTTCAAACGGTACATATTCATAATCGATCGGCGGACGATCATCCGCTTGTTCTTGAAGGCACCAGTTCTCCGCATCAAGCCGGTGCCGGCGCGGAATTTGCACCCAGTTCGGCTGATGAGCCTTGGCGAGCTCCACGTCAAATCCTTTCGCCACCATGCAATGTGCATCCAAACTCATCACATATTCCCCTTTGCAAAGGCTCACCATGAGATTTATCCCCTGCCGTTTATGGCATTTTCCGTCCCCCAAAGGTATCCTTAAATAATGAACCCGGGGGTCGACAACGATCTCTTCCGCTGGAGGTTCATACCCGTCGAGTACGGGAAACACCTCGATCTCGCCCGTGGCGTTTTTAAGCACATCAAGTATTGTTTGACGAAGAAATTTTTCATTTCGACTGGGAATGGCGATTGATAACATACAAAAGATGAAAATAGAAAATTGATAATAGAAAATAGAATAAAACGAATAATAAATTATAGGAAAGTTTTTGACTTTTTAATAAAACCGACGAGCAGAGCATGCACGTTGTTTGCTTGTGTCATTATTTTTTCAAAATCAGCATCCTTGAGATACCCAACATCTTTGGCTATAAACAATTGATTTTCAAGTTCTGTTAGAGAACCGTGTGCGATATAATAAAATTGAATTTTTTCTTTAAATCCTTGCCTGCCGAATCCTTCCGCAATATTTGAAGTAACAGACACAGAAGCTCTTCTCATTTGATCTGATAAAGAATACATTTCTTCTCGAGGAAATTTTCGTGTCATTTGATAAATAAGCACAGCAAGCTTGTGTCCTTCTCTCCAAACGATCAAATCCGTAAATAATTTTATTTTTCCCTCATTCATATATTCTATTTTCAATTCTCTATTCTTGTCGTTTCGTATTCTATTCTCTATTATCTATTCTCAATTTTCTTTATTTAAATCTCTCCACCAACCACTCCAAGTCATGCACCCTTTTCTCCCATCGGTTATTCATCCAAAAATCTTTTGAATAGGTGTTGCCTGCGATCACTTCTGCCGGTTTCATTTTGTGCGTCCTGCCGAATTTTCGGTGCTGATGGGCATACCAAGTTTTTTTGTTGACCATGACCTTCCCTCCGCTGAGCCATGTTTTGAGAGCGATCTCGATCGGTTCCTGAGTGAAAGTTCCGTATCCTTCTTCTTGAAGTTCTCCGATATGATCCCAGTGCTTTCGCGACATGATCCAGCAAGAGCCCTGAAAGACCATGGTTTCATCCACGAGAATATCTTTATTTTTCTTTGTGCGCCCGACCCACTCCTGTCCGCAAATTCTATCCGGAAGATCGAGTACCAGCTTCTCATAATCGATCGGCTTCGCATCGTCTTCGCAAATGATCCATTTGTCCGTATCGAGCTTATATCTTCTCGGAATAACCACCCAGTTATCTTCGATATCAGCGAGAAGTTTGACATCGAAACCCTCATCGAACATACAATGAGAATCGCATTTTAAAATATATTCGCCCCGAGAGATGGCCACGCCGGCGTTCACGCTATCGCGAAGCCCCCTTCTGTTTTCATTATGGATGACCGTCGCCCCGGTAATGGTATTGTCCTGGCAGCCGTCAAGAATAGCGATGATCTCGATCTCGCCTCTGGCATTTTTCCGAATATCATCAATGGTCGGTTGAAGATATACGTCGTTGTATGAGGGGATAATAATGGATAACATGATCGCTCGAAGTTAAAAGGAAAAAGTCAAAAGTTAAAAGTACGCCTCCGTCGCCGGTTCGGGGTTGCACCCCGAACCGAAACGTTTGGAATAATCACATTCATTGTTATTTTCAAATATTCCAACGGAATACTCGCTCCGTACGTAGATACTGAATCTCTGTCCGGTATGACGACGAAAAAGTAAATCTAAGAATCGGCGTACTTTTAACTTTTTACTTTCACCTTTTTACTCGTAAAAAAATACCATCTGTATTTGGTATTGAAACACGAACCGATTAAATTTTCAACTTGTGAGAATGGATAAAAAATGTTCTAAAGATACCTATACGTGCGTCAAATACATCATTGAAGGCGTGAAATAAATGCAATCATCCGAAAGAGCCCATCCTATCGGTTGTATCACCTCATCCGTCCCTGAAGGCTGCGCCTGAGTGAGCAATCCGGTGGTCGTCGATACATAGATCAATCCGTTCGTTCCGGGACCCGTCGTCCAATTCCACGCATCCAGTCGAAGTACGCCGTGAAGAAGAACTTTTTTACTGCCGGTCCCCGTTTCCATCGCCAAAGCTACGCACGGGGTCGTTGCGCTTGAGACAGCGCTTGCCGTATTCAAATTTCCGTTCGCCGCCATAAAAAGAGGCGCGCCAATACCCTCTGCGTTCGTGCCCACAGCGGCCGTTATAACCAAACCTGAGGCTGTCGCGTTTACCGACGGTTCGTTCATTAAATTTATGGAGGCAATGCTGTTCATTGGCAGCTCGCCCATGTCCAACCGATACCGTGAAATTTTGATCGTGTGAGTACCCACCTTCAAGTCTCCGCATCGAAGACACGTAAAAAGAGCCGTAGGGACGCTCCGTTCTTTGTCGATACCCAAAAGAGGGATCCACTTATGTCGTTTACAATCAGCTCTTTCTTCAGCCATATGTTAAAGTAAAAAGTCTAAAAGTCTAAAGTCAAAAGAACTGTAAAAACGGTCGTCTTTTTCCTTTTTCCTTTTTGCTTTATTCTTTTTGCTTGTTTTACGCTCCCTTATCTATCTGGAATATTTCCTCCCCGGCGTTGTCGTAAATGGACAACACTTTATCGTTCTCAACTATCTTAAAAGACGAGGAACTTTTAGCGAGTGAATTGATATTATCAGATGGATCGGTTCTTGTGAAGGAACTATCCAGACGCCTCGAAAACAATGGGCCCAAAACTTTCCCCGCAAGGAGGGTCCCGCTACCGATCAATATTATTTTTAGAAAGTTCCTTCTTTCTTTGTCCATTAACTTTTTGTTTTATCGCTCGCACTCCGCCACAGGCGGGATTCGCTTCGGAAAGGTTCGGAGTACCGATCGGCACGCGGAATTCCTTTGCCAACTTGCGACTGGCGAGTAACCGTTGTGTTTGCTTTTGTTTTTTTGCGTGGAACGCTAGGTGAGTTAATGAGGGATCGGCTTGTTTCGATAATCGCACCGATCGTGAGCTACTTCTTAATGTCTTTTATCTCTTTTTCAGCCTTTTTAATTTCAGTTTCCATCTCTTCTTTTCCTTTCTTAAATTCGCCCGTAAATCTTCCCAAACCTCGGGCCATTTCGGATATTTTTTCTCCGCCAAAAAAGAAAATCACCACCACCAACAAGATAATTATGATCTCCGGAAGTCCTAGTCCAAACATATTCATTTTAATTATTTTTGATCTAAATTTACAAACTCGACCTCTCTTAACTTATGCAATTGAATGACGAACAACGACAACCTATCAGCTGACGGACGTTAAAGGAGATCACCAAATGCATAGACACGCTATTTAGCTTTGCGGCTTCTATAAAGGAAAAATAGTACAACGACAGCCACCAAGATCACTATTATCTCCGGAGTTCCCAAACCAAACATAATATTGTTTAATTTACTTTGCTTTTAATTTCGACCCTTACTTTAAGTATACTCTTTAGAAAGTTTCTTTGCAAAATAATATCCGGCGAAATAGAGAATCGCCAAGGGGATGAACAGCATTGCCATGGTAATTCCCGTTCCATCGGGGGTGATGAGGGCGGACAGCAGCAAAAAACCCAAAATTGCGTGCCGCCAGAGTTGAAGCCACTTATCCGCCTTTACTATATGCATAACGCTTAAGGCGATCATATACAACGGAAGTAAAAACATGAGTCCGACATAAAATGTCAAACTAAACACGAAATAGATGAATTCGTCAAGAGCGAAATAGGTTGCCGCGCCGATCATGGTAGCGAATGGATAGAGCACGCTGAACGTCGCCGGGACCAGAAAATAATAGGAGAACGCACAGCCGGAAAAAAAGAGGAAAATAGTCGGCCATAATATCCAGATGAAAACCCTTTTTTCATGAGGATGAAGCGCGGGAAGAAGGTAGGTGGTAAGTTTGTAAACAAAAAGCGGGATGGTAGCCAAAAAAGCGAGAAACATTGCGAGCGACATCTGCGAAAGAAATCCGCTCATGGGATTTGTCACCAAAAGCTGAACATTCTCCGGAAGCACGTCAATGCTTATCTGATTGAAAACCTGAACGGATATAGAATCGCCGGTCGGCAATGGCAGCAAGTAGGTTCGCCCGAACAACACGACCTCATTCAGGCCAAAAACAAAGAAAAAAAACGAAAAACCCACAAAGTAATAGATCCAGTGGATAATGTGTCTCAGGAATATGGCAAGTTCTTGGAGTAAAGTCATAAAAAAATACCAATATACGAATGGGTACCAATATACGAATGGCAACGAATGAAGCGACGCACGCCGGAACCGTCCGTATTCGTATTCATTCGTATATTGGTACCCATTCGTATATTAGTATCTTTATTGTCCTTCGTCGAACTCAAGTATTGGGTTGTCTGAAGAATCATACATTATCGTTGTCGAAGCGTCTACTTGTTTGAGTTTGAATTTATTGTTTAGAATGATCGCCGTTTCCACTACGACATTACCCTGTCCGGCGGGATTGATCGACGGATCGCAGCTTCCTCCGGAACAGACCCAGAGGTTTTCATTTTGCATCCTGATATTTCCCCCGTTGCCGCTATTGGATGAAATTCTCACGTCGCCGGCCGAATCAACATATAATTCTCCGAAAAGCACGCTTGATTGGCTTATCCTCAATTGTGGCACACTGTCAACGCCAAAAACATTGAATTTGCTTCCGGGATCCGCCGTTCCGACACCGACGTTTCCGGAGGAATTGACCATGAGCGAAGTATTTCCTGCGGAAGTACCGATAGCGAGCGTTGAGGAACCAAAGATGCCTCCGAGCGAATTGATCGAAAACAAATGATTCAGATTATAATCCTGCAGACGGAAAAGATCGGCGATCTGCCCTGCGAACGAACGGATCGAGAGAGGAACGGCGGATGTGCTTGTTGATTCAATGCTCACTATCGTATTTGCGATAGGCGTGGTCGTACCGAAAGAAGACTGCCCTAACCCGCTCACGCCTCCCGCCATTTGCGCGAATGGAGCCGAAGATATCCTCTGTCTCGGGCCGATGGTCTCAAAAGTAACATTATCCGAAGAAACCTCAACTTGGAGATAAATATTCTTATTCGTATTGAAATTAAAATCCAAAACATCCGGATAGGAGTTATCGGTGTCTCCGATGTTAACGTTAAAAACCCCCTGACGAACGGAAGTGGCAAATGAAGTGGGCGCGCTCGTCGGCCAAAGCTTGGTCCCGGACAGAACCGTGGCGTTATCCCAGATGGAGAACTTAAAATAATAGTTCGTTCCCGATCCGCCGAGAAGATTTCCGCTCGCGTCGGTGATCCTCCCCTGATAACTGAATATGAGCGGCGTTCCTGCGGCATGCGTCGGAAGATATAACGTCAAAAAAAACAAAAAGACCGCGATCTTAAAAATTAAAAATTTTATTTTTTGTACTGCCATAAATTTTGAATTCTATAAGCATTCTTATTATACTACAAATCCGTTCGTCAAAAAAGGAATATTGGATCAGCCCGCAAAAAAACCGAAGCGTATTGACGCTTCGGTATATATGTTCTACTTTATTTCTTCGTGGGAGCGATGTATTCTTTCGAGCGTTCCCCGCCATTCGAGCGCGCGGTCTGTCATTCCTTGAATATCCTTTGCGAGATCAAAACCAAGTTTCTTAACCAACCGTTTTTTGCCTGAGATAAATTGGATCCGCAAAAAATCCTGATAATTGATCAAACCTTCCGTATCAAGAACAACAGCAAACCCCGGAGTGAGAGAACTTTTCCATTCCTCTTCCGTCGGCGCGATAAAATCGAAATTCACTTCTGTTTCTTCGCACGGAACATGTATCAATCTATACCATTCGTGCTCGATCTTCCCCAGATATCGCAGCCCGTATGGGTGGACGGAAAGTCCGAACGATATTTCATGCGGGGTAACCGCAAGCGCCGGAATACAAAACGTCAGCCGTACGGCTGTCCCGAATTGAACTTCCGGAATATTGGTGGCGGTATTGCCAAAAACGCCGTCGCCTTCCAAAACGCAATAAAAATCATTTTGCGGCACTGCTTCATTCCCATGTGTCATGGTCCTTCTCCTTTCAACAGTGAACTTTTCTGAAAAAAGAATACCATTTCTTTGATAAACATGTCAACACAATACGCGGAGCAACTGCTCACACCCCGTCGCCGGTTCGGTCCGCCAGTTGAAAAAATATGGGAAATTTTAGGCGTGTGAGATACAGATATTTTCAGTATAAAAAAACCGGAGCGCACTGGCGCTCCGGTCATTAGTCAAATTCGCGATCTCACAATATTTCGCCGCGAATCGCGCTTTTAACTATTCCTTTGATATGATTTTCCAGGTCGATTTCAAGTTTTCTTTTATACGGTTTTCTTTCCGACACAAAGCGAACCTTTAAAAAATCTTGGTAATTCACAGAACCATTCATATCCAAAACAAAGACAAATCCGGGTGTTATCGTGTTTTTCCACTCCGCTTCAGTCGGGGCGACAAAAGAAAAACCAACGCTGGTTTCCTTGCATGGAAGATGTATCTCTTTGTAGCTTCGCTTATAGCACTCTGCCGTATCGACGTAATGCAGCCCGTACGGACGAACAGAAAGACCAAACGACCTATCCTGTTCCTTAATATCGAGCGCCGGAATATGGAAAGTCAGCCGCACAGCTGTTCCAAGCAAAATTTCATTTTCACATACCCCATCGCCTTCCAAAACATAGTAAAAATCCTTCGGGGTAAGTATTTCATTTTCGAGCGTCATGTTTCCGTCTCCTTTCAATAAATAAACTTTACTGAAAAAAGAATACCATTTCTTCCTCTGGTGTGTCAATATAAAATACGGATACCAAAAATGGCATTGCGTGAATATTTCTGTTATAATAATACTCACTATGATGCTTTTCAATCCCAAACAAAATATTTTCTTCGAGCTTTTTTTGGGCACAAAAAAAGACATGGAAGATATCTCGGCGCTTTTCTGCAAGTTTGCCGATGAATTCAATAATTTCAAAAAATTCGCGGAAGGTGCGCATGCCATCGAAAGGAATGCTGATGAAAAGACCCATCGAATAATCGAAGAATTGAACACAACCTTCATTACCCCCTTCGATCGCGAAGATGTGTATGAGCTGGCTCATGAGCTGGACGACATTATCGATCTTATCGAAGACGTTATTCGCAACGTCTATCTCTACGGAATGGATAAAAGAATGCCCGCCATGCAGTCGTTTGCCAAGCTGATCGCGGAAGATACCGCGGAACTCGGTACCATGATACAGCTGCTCTCTGAGATGAAGCATACGCCGGAATTGCTCAAAGCAAAGATCAAGATCCACAATCTGGAAGATGATGGAGATATCATTTATGAAGAAGCGATAGCCGCGCTGTTCCGCGAAGAGCGCGATCCCATCACGCTCATCAAAATGAAAGATATACTCGAGCAAATGGAAATGATCGCCGATAAATTCCAATCAGTAAGCGATCTTATTGAAGGCATTGTTATTAAGTCGACATAAATTGTTAAATGGTTAACCGCAAAAAATTTAGCATGTTTCATAACAATTTGACCATTTAACAATTAACATTGTTCCAAATTTCAAAGATACCGTCCAGCTAATTTATTTATGGATCTACACCTTCTCTATATCATCCTGATCATTGTTATCGCCCTGACTTTTGATTTTACGAACGGCGCGCATGACGCTGCGAATTCGATCGCAACGATCGTTTCAACGAAAGTGCTGTCGCTCCGTCAAGCTCTCTTTTTTGCCGCATTTTTTAACTTTATTTCATTCTTGGTTTTTGGAAACGAAGTTGCAAAGACCATCGGTAAAGGACTCGTCAATATCAATATAGTTACGCCGGAGGTCGTTCTCATGGGGCTTATCGCTGCGATCGTCTGGAATCTGATCACGCTGTATCTCGCTTTGCCGACGAGCTCTTCTCATGCCCTTATCGGCGGATATGCGGGGGCCGCCATTGCAGCCGCCGGATGGAGCGCCATCATTGCCAGCGGATGGATCAAGATCTTTTTATTCATCGTTCTGGCTCCCCTTCTCGGATTCGCGCTCGGATACTTGTTTATCATACTTCTTACTTGGGCTATCTACTTGCTTAAAATGACCCCGGGTGCAGTGAATTATTGGTCGCGCCATCTCCAACTCCTCTCTGCCGGTCTTTACAGCCTCGCCCATGGAAGCAACGACGCGCAAAAAACGATCGGTATCATCACCGGACTTTTGGTTTCAGCGGGATATTTGAGCACTTTCGATGTACCGTTATGGGTAGTGCTTTCCGCTCACACCTGCATCGCGCTCGGAACGCTCTATGGCGGCAAACGTATCATCAAAACGATGGGGCATAAAATTTTCAAACTGCGTCCCGTCGATGGCGTTGCCTCCGAATCCGCGAGCGCCACAAGCATATTTCTCGCCACATTCCTCGGAGTTCCCGTTTCCACCACGCACGTCATTACCGGCGCGATCTCCGGCGTCGGCTCCGCACAAAGATTCAAAGCCGTAAAATGGGGCACCACCATCAGGATAGTCTGGGCATGGATCTTCACCATCCCCGGCGCCGGAGGAATGGCTTTCTTATTATATTCGATCGGAGCTTTTTTCCTTACATAAAAACCGCCCGAATGGGCGGCTATTCTGCATTAAAGTATCTCGCGCAGATAATGTATTACTTTTTTGAAAAAACCGATCTCGATTTTTACTTCAACGTCAGTTTCAACTGGGCGTAATTTTTGAACAGTGGCTTCGTTGCGTTTTCCAACGTACTTACATAGCAAATCGCGATAATATTTTGCCATATCTTCGCCGTAATCCTGTATCATTTTTTGCTTATCTTTATGGTTTTCTCTGACCATATATCGCCGGTATTCTTCTTTGGACAAACTTTTCAGATACGACGACCATGACATTCCGCCCGATCTGTTCGGTTTTTCCTCTATCTTAAACACCCACTCGTAAGGATATTGACCGGCAAATGTCCAAGCGCTTCGCAGATGTCCGCTCACTATACGAAGTATGACTTTTTCTCCTTGTCTCCATCCATGATAACGATGATAGCGAAAAATAACTTTATGCTGTTCCCTGCGCGTTTTCCCGCACCCGACGATCACCGTGCCATCGCCGAAATAAACTTCCGGCAGTACTTTTGGCCGTCTCGCCGATACTCTAAATAGTTTGGAAATATTCATTTTTCCCTCCTTCAAAAACGATGTAACGTCAAAAATAATAGCAATAAAACATTTTTTTGTCAAAACACATACAAAATGCCGACTTTCGGGTTATTGTAAGATTATTTTTTCTTTCATCGCCATCTCGCAACTTTAAATCACAATAGATGAGAGGGTTCAGAAATACAAAAATCCGGACGAGGTTTAACCTCGTCCGGCGGTAGATTATTTTTTATAACAACATAAACATAAATATACCGATTACCACAAAAAAAGAGCCAAAACTAATACACCTCAACGCTTTAGGAATTACGCGTAACTCGGCGATAAATAAATTATCCATTTCGGTTAGCATTTTGGTAAGTACCTCTCTTTCTACCTCGTTTCTTTCTTGTATCATTTTTTCGTCAAACGGAAATGGTGGTATTATAACGCTCATTTTTTCCTCCTTCTGTTTCAAACTTTCTAGTGGGAGGATACTCTGTTTTTTATATTTTGTCAACAAAAAACCGCCTTTCGGCGGGTTTTGTTTGACATTTATTTCTTCCTTCGCCACGCCGTAGCTCTGTGAGAGCGGAGGCGGGTTTTGCTAATTATTTCTTCTTCTTTGATTTTCTTCGGGAAACGATAAAGATGTTTGAATATTTTTTCGGCGTCCTGGTCTTCTGTCCTTTTCCTGACGGTTTGCCCCATGCGGTCTTCGCTCTTCGCAAACCTCTTCCTTGTCTTTTCTCTAATATTACCCGGAAATTTTCTTCACTTCATTTTCTAAAAAGGTTTTCACGACCTCAAAAGAAACTTCCTTTCCCTCTTTAAAAAGGATCGGTTCATAATTAACGTCTTCAAAGTAGATAAGACTTTTTAATATCAGGTTGGTGTCAAGCGAATCAAATTTCTGCCCGGCCAAAATGAGCAAATGGGAAAGCGGCAATGTTTGAAGAATATAATAGAGGTCGATGTAATCTTTATTGCTCGCACGTCCGGTAACAGCGGAAAGTTTCATGCATGCAATATCTTTTATATCGGCAAGACGAAAATATTCCTCGTTGATCAAATCGCTCAACATCGGATATGAATAAGAGAAAAAACTTAATTTTATGCGTTCATCAACAACAACCGAAAGAGTATCCATTTCTTCCTGAATTTTTACAAGCTCATGACCGGCAAACATTCCTCGTAATGTTTCAAAAAGTTTTTGCGTATCAAGGGGTTTTTCCGAAAAAAAATCAAAATCAACGCTGTCTCGGTGCCCAAGCTGAAGAGCGAGCGCGGTTCCTCCCGCCAAATAAAAATCGTTTTTGAGCGGAGCCAAAAGAGGTAAGATATTTCTCCTTTGTTCGTCTAAAATTTCGTAGTGCATAGAATTATGAAAAACGCGCGGTTTTAAGCGAGGTGGAAATGCCGAGCACAAACCGCCAATAATGTAATGATTTTTTGCTCCATTCGCCGTAAAGAGATTCGGAAACAATTTTCCGTATTTCTTCTTTTGGATACGCCGCAAAAAGCCAATCGGTCGCTTGTTTCGTGCCCAAATTAAGCACATTGATAATTATTCTTTTTTTGTCGCGCTCAAGATCAAGCGCGGCGATATCATACGACCACAAAAACGGCGCAACAAATTGCGGGATTTTTTCGGCTTGTGTTTGAGCGTCATTCGCTACCATCACCGTTATTATACCATAAAATGCCTAAATTTGCGATGAAAAATCCGTTCAAAAATACAAAACCGGACGGGGTCAGAGACCCGCGTCCGGCGAAAGGCTGGTTTTTTTTATCCCATCACACCTTCCTCATATGTTGCGTACACGATGGGAACGTATCCTTTTCGTTCAACTTCTTTCTTTGAGACAAAAACGGGGAAAAATTTTACGAATACTTTATTTTGTTCGTGTGTCATTCCGTTTCTGCTGTAAGGTATTTGTCCCATTCTTTTTGTTTCCCACCAATCCATTTCTGCAAAAAATCTCTTCGAGGCGTTCATTACGTAAACCTCATCCTCTCGACATTCGGGGTGCGGTCGATGATATGATTTTGATTTTTCTATAATGTTCATGGAATTTACTCCTCTTTTATATGTCAAAATTATATGTCCAACATATCATACTTTACATTTTTTGTCAAACAAAAACCGCCTTTCGGCGGATTTTTGTTGGTTTTTTATTTCTTCCTTCGCCACGCCGTAGCTCTGTGAGAGCGGAGGCGGGTTTTGCTAATTATTTCTTTTTCTTTGATTTTCTTCTGGAGACAATAAAAACATTTGAATATTTCTTCGGCGTTCTCGTCTTCTGTCCTTTTCCTGACGGTTTTCCCCATGCGGTCTTCGCTCTTCGCAAGCCTCTTCCTTGTCTTCCTTCACCGCCTCCGTGCGGGTGGTCGACCGGATTCATAACGGATCCGCGAACGGTCGGACGAACACCGAGCCATCTTGAGCGTCCGGCTTTTCCGATATTTCTCAATTTGAATTCTTCGTTAGAAACAACGCCTACGCTCGCCCATGCGTCTTCGTGCACCTTTCGGATCTCGCTCGACGGCATTTTGAGATGTACGTACGGCGCGTCTTTCGCGACGATCTCAGCATAGCTTCCGGCGGAGCGAACGAGTTTCGCGCCTCCGTCTCTCTTGAGCTCGATATTGTAAATGAATGTTCCCTGAGGAATATTTTTCATCGGCAGGCGGTTCCCCGGTTTTGATTCCACGTTCTCACCGGTGATCATCGTATCTCCGACTTTCATGGTTTTCGGAGTAATGACATAGCGCCGCTCTCCGTCCTTGTAGCAGATGAGAGAAATGAACGATGATCGGTTCGGATCGTATTCGATCGTCTCGATCTTTGCCGGGATATCTCTTTTATCAAATTTAAAATCAATATCGCGATACGATCGCTTGTGTCCGCCGCCCTGATGGCGAACGGTGATGCGTCCGTCGGAATTTCTTCCGACATCGCGCTTGCGTCCCTTCGTGAGCGCCTTGTGAGGTTTCTTCGCCGTCAAAACATTGCGGTAAGAAACAACCGTAGTATGGCGCATCGTAGGGGTTGTTGGTTTATGTGATTTCATATAAGGTTTTAGGTTTTAGGTGTTAGGTGTTAGCTTCATTGTCGCCGTCACCTTGCCGTTACGTTTTAAGCTAAAACCTAAAACCTAACAGCTAACAGCTCGTTAAATGAATTCTATTTTATCGCCTTTTTTCAAGTGAACGACCGCTTTCTTGCTGGTAGTCTTTACTCCGGCCTTTCCTCGTCTCACGATATTTTTTCGCGTACCGGCTGTCATGTTGATCTGAACCGGGGTTACTTTGTACATCGCGATGATCGCGGCCTTCACTTCCGGTTTCGTCGCGGTAGGCGCCACCTCGAAGGTATACGCGTTCTTTTCGACGAGGATCGCCGCTTTTTCGGTAACGCGCGGGCGTTTCAGAATGACGGTAAGGCTTTTATTGTTGTAAATTTTTGTTGTCATATTTTTATTAGGTGTTAGGTTTTAGGTGTTAGGTGTTAGCTTTTTAACGACGGCGTCGTGAAGCTAAAACCTATAACCTATAACCTAAAACCTCGCTTATTTCATTTTTGATACGACAAACGCCACGCTCTCTTCCGGATGAGATACAACGATATATTTGTATTTCAACAGATCGGAAGGCGTAATGTTTCGCCATTCGCCGGTAAAAACGCTTTTGATGTTGCTGAAAATGCGTTCCGTTTCTTTGCTTTTCTTTCCGAGTGCGATAAAAGCGGCATTCTTCCGTTTGGTCGCAAGGTCGGCGCATCCTTCGATGGTCGCGAGCGATTTCAAAATTTCTTTCGCTTCTTTGGTTTTGAGATCTTTCGCTTTTACTTCGTCTACAAAAATGATCTCGCCGTTCTTCAATTTTTCGGAAAGGATAGAGTACATCGCGGCCGCTTTCATTTTTCGGTTTATTTTTCGGGTGTAATCTTTCTCGGTGAGCGGTCCGTGAGTAACACCTCCTCCGACCCAGATCGGCGAGCGAGTGGAACCGTGGCGAGCGCGTCCGCCTCCTTTCTGATTCCAAGGCTTTCTTCCTCCGCCGCGTACTTCGCTGCGATCCTTCGCATGAGCGATATTGTTTCTTGCATTTCCCGATTCGGAAACGACCACCTGATGGATGAGATCGCGGTTCAATTTCGCGCCGAAAACTTCCGTCGGCAATGCGATCGTCCCTACGCTCTTTCCTGTTTGATTGTATATTTTTGCTTCCATGGAATTATCGGGCTTTAATTTCAATAAGTGTCCCTCTTCGACCGGGTATCGCGCCGGAAACAAAGATCTGCTTTGTCTCGGGATCAACCGCAACGATTTTTAAATTTTTCACGGTGACTCTGTCAGAGCCCATTCTTCCAGGCATTCTCATTCCTTTAGCAACGCGTCCTCCTTTTCGTCCGCCTCCTCCGATGGAACCGGCTTCGCGCTCCGAGTGTTTCTGTCCATGCGATCGGCGTCCTCCTTCGAACATGTGGCGTTTTACCACACCCTGAAATCCTTTTCCTTTGGAGATCGCGGAAACTTCCACGACATCGCCTTCTTTGAGCACTTCCACACCGAACGTATCTCCCGCATTCACGCTCGCCTCGTTCGGCAATCGTTCTTCGCGGTAATATCGAAAATTGCCAAGCGTTTTTGCGTGGCCGATCTGCGCTTTATTGATATTCTTTTCGTTACGTACGCCGTATCCGTACTGGACTGCGTCATAACCATCCTTCTTTTTGTTCTTTATTTGAACAACGGTCATCTGTCCCGACTGGACAGCGGTAACCGGGTGCACAACGCCGTCTTCCGTGAAGATCTGCGTCATCGCAAGCTTCTCTCCCAGTATATATTTCATAATGTTCGGGGACATTCACGCCGTGCCGTTTAATGCGCGGAATCGTCATTGGTCCCATTATCTAGCTCTGAAAAAACAACCCGAGGCAATAAAAAAGCCCTACGTAGGTTTGGCTTTAATCCTAGCAGAAATTCGGAAAAGCGTCAACTTTTCCAAGGATTTAAGATTTAAGAATACGGACGAAAAACGAGCGAAAACAAGGGCAGTTCTTAAGGAGGAGCGGTTTCGCAAACCGCGACGGGGAAAGGACTGCCCTTGGTGTAGCGGTCGAATAGCCAATCGTGTCAAAAGGAGTAACTGACCCGAATATTACAAAGACCCGCTCCGTCCGAAACCGAAGCGAGTAAAATTTACCATCTCACTTTATTCTCATCCCTCAATAGAAAAAAGGTATATATTGTCAAAATTTTAAAAGAAAAGAGGATCGTTTATAATATATTTTTTTGTTATAATAAATCCATGCTTGAAAAGATCCTACTTGAATGGAATCAAATAAACTTCGCCCTCGCGGCACTTATCTTTTTTGCGTATGTCTTTGTTGATGGCCTTTACGCCTATTACACCCTTAAAGTCGTGGATCTCAATGAGTACCGTTCCGCCACCTCAGGTGCAGTCATTCATCTGGTCCTTGCTTTCGGCGTGTTGAACTACATTAATAATTTTTTGTATATCGTTCCCCTTGTTCTCGGTTCATGGGTAGGGACATTTTTCCTCGTCCGTTCAGAGAGGATAAAAAGCGAGCAAAAAAACAAAGCGGTATAATATAAAAAGTCTCGACGGTTGCCGAGACTTTTTTTTACTCTGTTTTTCTTTTGTTGTGAGGGCAATGACGCTCGCAATGATGTCGATGAAACCGGCAACATTCCGGCAACTGATCACGAACAAATATTTTCGCTTTTTCCGATGTTCCCCGTCCTATCCAAATTAAAAATCGAAAAAAATTTTTCAGCAGCAAAGCACCGGCCCCGATCGCAAGGACTATCAAGAGTGAAACCACGCAAAGAATAAGAACAAAACCGCAGAATTGACTCAAACCCATTTTAACCTCCGCAAATAATTATATCTCTTTAGAGTAAAACATATTAAAAAAATATCGTCAATTTTTTAAAAACCCGCCTCGGTTGAAGCCAAAGCGGGAGTAAATATTTTCTATTTTATATTAACCGATGAAGTTTGGGATTTGAAACACAAATCCGTACCGATCCTCGCTGAAATAATTCCAGCTCATGCATCGTATTCCGTGGAGCGCGCCGATAGGAGTATCATGTCCGCAAAGCGTCCAAACCCATGACTTCCTATCCGTAGGATCAAGATATGGTGTTTTGTCAGGATATGGCTCATGCATTATAGCAAGCCGCGTAAGACCAAATGAATTAATATCCTCTGTAGAAAATTTTTCGCGCAGGAGACAAGCGACTTCTGCCGGTGGAGAGATCCATCCTCTTCGATGAGCTTCTTTCCTGATAATAGATGTTTCGAGCTCATCGGGATGAAATTCATCACAATGAATAATTCCAAGAAGAAGTATTTTTCCTTTTTGAAGCGGAGGATCCAGCGAATCGTATCGTTCCGTTCCGGCACTAACCACACACCATTTTTTTCGAAGTTGACCAAGGGAATATTTCAGTGCTTTTCCAGTTGCGGTAACGGTAAACATCGGCATCACGATCGGCTGAATAATTCTTCCTCCTTCGGTGATGGCCTGGTATCCTTTTGCAACTTCATCAAAATGAATTGCCCCTTCATTGATCCTTCGTTTAATTTCATCATGGCGGCGAGTCAGCAAGCCAAGCTGCTCATTGCTCATTTTTGTACCGTCTGTGACAACTTTAGTCGTCTTATTCATGACAGTTTCTCCTTTGCCTCGCCATAGCTCGTCGAGAGCGACGGCGGGTTTTACAAGGTTCCCGTTGCTGTTCAAACGGTTGCGAACTATCCGCAACCATCACAGCAATCTGGTTTTGATACTAACAAACAAATAGGTATTGTCAAACTTTTACAGGAAGGACGGTCCTTCCTTGTCATTTTACAGTCTTTTTCTCTTTCCTGACGGTCTACGGACATCAAACTCATCGTCAAACGTCAGCCAATCATTTATAAACTCTTCAAAGTCATGCGTTGTTTTAAAGTATTCAGGAAAGCGGTTTCTGGTTAGTATCACCTTTTCAATTTGTTTCCTCCCGAGAAAGTTCTGATAACTTGAGTATGGGTATTCGTTCAAATATTCTTTAGTCTTTTTCATGTCAAAAATCCCCTTCTCCTTCCATTTTGGATCAATGAGTTTTACAGGGTTCAAATGAATATATGAAAACAGATATTTTAAATAATTGTCAATATCAACATGCTGCGCTTTAAAGCGACCTTGGAACAACGGTCCGACCCGCGTATTTTTTTTATTAAAATATGTGGAATAAGCTGTCCCAAGTTTTTTCATAAAAGTACTGACGCCTCCGTCTACTTTTTCTCGAAGCAGTAAATGAAAATGATTAGGCATAAGGCAATACGATCCCACATCCACAATTTGCGACCCGCGGTTAGCCCTAAAGAGTTCAAGGAAGGACCGTCCTTCCTGAGAAAAATATTCGTTTAGGTCAATCGCAGCGGTGCCGTTGCTTAGGTATAAAAGTACGAGAAATCTTTTATAATCATGATCATCTTCAAAAATAACACGTCTTTCCGTCCCTCTGTTGTAAACGTGATAATATTCATCGGGAGCAAAGGCAAAATGGCGTTTCATAAATATGAGTATACCATGCCTAAAATATAAACCAAGGACCGTCCTTCATGGAATGAACCGACAAAAACACACGTCTTTTGCCGTGTGTTTTTGTAACCTTTGATATTATAATTAGATCATTTTAACATCGATATTCACTCCGGACGGAAGCGAGAGGTTCGTGAGAGCCTCGATCACTTTCGGGCTGGGGTTCAGAATGTCGATCAGGCGCTTGTGCGTGCGGATCTCAAACTGTTCCCTTGCATCTTTGTGAACGAATGTTGATCGGTTGACCGTGTATTTCTTGATCTCAGCAGGTAGAGGTATCGGGCCAAGCACTTTCGCATCATAGCGAACTGCCGTGTCGATGATCTGCTTTACCGAAGCATCGAGGATCTTGTGCTCGTACGCGCGAACGCGAATACGAAGCTTCTGAAACTCGTCGCCTTTCGGTTTCGCGACCGCCGCTTTTACCGCTTTCACGGGAGCCTTAGGTGCTGCCGCTTTCGGTTTTACCGCTTTGGCCGCCGGTTTAGTTGTCGTGGTTTTTGTAGGCATCTTTTTAGGTTTTAGGTTTTAGGTTTTAGGTTTTAGGGTACGGACGACGATACGTCTATAAGCTAACAGCTAAAAGCTAAAAGCTTTTTACGCAATGATCGAGGTTACAACCCCTGATCCTACGGTTCGTCCTCCTTCGCGGAGCGCGAAACGCATCTTCTCTTCGAGCGCGACCGGCATGATAAGCTTAACTTTGAAAGTGACAGTATCTCCCGGCATAACCATTTCCACTCCTTCGTTCAAGGTAACTTCTCCGGTAACGTCAGTGGTGCGAATATAGAATTGCGGTTTGTATCCGGTGAAGAACGGTGTGTGGCGTCCTCCTTCTTCTTTCGAGAGAATGTAAACCTCTCCGGTGAATTCGGTGTGAGGAGTAACGGAACCCGGTTTCGCGAGTACTTGTCCGCGAGTAACGTCTTCCTTCTTGACTCCGCGGAGCAGAACTCCGGCATTGTCTCCGGCAAATCCTTCCTTGAGAGATTTGTTGAACATTTCGATACCGGTGATGGTCGTCTTAACGGTCGGTTTGAGTCCGACGATCTCGATTTCTTCTCCGACTTTGACCGTACCGCGTTCGATACGTCCTGTGGCGACAGTTCCGCGTCCTTCAATGGTGAAGATGTCTTCAACCGGCATAAGGAACGGAAGATCGGTCTTTCTCTCAGGGACCGGGATATAGGTGTCCATCGCATCGCAGAGCGCCAAGATCGCTTTCGCGTCAGGATCGTTGAGATCTTTCGAAGCGAGAGCTTTGGTCGCAGAACCGCGGATAATAGGAGCGTTCGCGCCGTCAAATCCTTGTTTGGTCAAAAGTTCGCGAATTTCTTCTTCGACGAGCTCGATCAGATCCGGATCATCAACGAGATCGCATTTGTTCAAGAATACCATCATTTTCGGTACTCCAACCTGTCGCGCGAGCAAGATGTGTTCGCGAGTCTGAGGCATAGCTCCGTCCGGGGCGGCAACCACGAGGATCGCACCGTCCATCTGAGCGGCTCCGGTGATCATGTTCTTAATATAGTCAGCATGTCCGGGAGCGTCGATGTGCGCATAATGGCGAGCATCGGTCGAATATTCATTGTGAGAAAGCGCGATCGTAATTCCGCGAGCTTTTTCCTCCGGCGCTGAGTCGATCTGGTCAACGCTTTTCAATTTAACCGTCTTTCCCGCCATGTCGAGAACATGGAGAATAGCCGCGGTAAGAGTGGTCTTGCCGTGGTCGACGTGTCCGATAGTACCTACATTTACGTGCGGTTTATCCCGCTTGAATTCTTCTGCTGCCATATTATTTTTTTTATTTACCGGCCAAAGCTCAGCTCTTAAGAGTGATCAACTGAGCCACGGCCGTTAATAATAAACGTTATTTTTCTAATAAATGGTTTCGATAATAAAGATGCCGTCGCAATTCCGCATACAAAAAATATGCATAAGTGCGGTATCGACAAGTGATAAACATCATAGCAAACCGGCGGAAATAGTCAAGGGACATTGGCAATGTATCAGGGAGAAGTATCAGTATCGGGGGACGACGAACGAAGATTTAGGATTTACGGATTAACGGATTTAAGGAATACGAACGCCAGACAAATTATACCATCGTCGTGCCCCCTCCCTCTCTTCAGAGGGGAGGGTTGGGGTGGGGTGGGTTTTACCACCTACTCTTTTCGTCTCACAATCCCAATAAAAAAGGGGCCGGAAGCTCCGACCCTTTCGACTTGTCGCTTACTTATCGCCAAAGTAATATTTGAGATTTTCACAAGGTACAAGCGTCATTTCGCCACCGCCACTACCTTGAAAATAACACAATGGAGGAACGGCGTTCGTGTCTTTAACATAATAGCCATCAAGGCCAAGACCATTAATATGAATTTTCACCGTGGAGATGATTCCATTATGAGTCTCCGGTTTTAATTGCGCCGCCCGTATTCCTTCAGAATGAGCATACTCGACAAATCCGAGCCAAACCACGACCAGTACCAATACCACTAAGATTTTTCTCATCACACTCTCCTAAATTTCGTAATGATTGCCAAAAATCACAATCTGGCACCAACTTACCAATTTGTTGACAATGTGTCAATAGTCTGTGTTTGAAACCGCCCTCGTCCGCCGGACGAAGGTTGTACCTTCGTTCGAAACGTTTGAAATTACTGCGTTCAGCGTTTTCTTCAAGCGTTTCGAACGGGATACAAATCCCGTCCGACGACGACAAAAAAAACAAGCTCCGCATTGTGTGCGGAGCTTGGTACTTTCATCTATTTTCGGTCCTGAGAAAATCTTTTATCTTTTTTATCAATTCTGGAGTAAATCCATGATGCTCCATCCGATCTTCCCATTGGTACGCTTCGGAAATTTTTCCTGTCGCGGTTTTTTGTCCGACGCAATAGGCATCGGTATAAACGCAGGCGCGACCGCCGCAGAATACGCCGTAAGGAATGACAAATACGAGCCCGTCTTTCACATACGTGACAAAAAACGGAGCCATGGGAATACATTCCCGAGTAAACCAACCCCAAACGCAGCCTATCTCTCGGTATTCCAGAGAAAAACCGGCGTGAGAATAGCGAGGATGAAGATCGCTCATAAAAACCTCCTTTCTTTCGGCGTGCGCTGCTTCAAAAATTCCAAGACTTCCTTTATGACAGAGACCGGTATTGGAAAAACGGCGGAGTGACGCAAGTATCCTTCCGTACTCACTTCAGGATCATAAGGAAAATGGCTTGTGCCCAGTTCGGAAAAATTCGGGTGATTGAGCGGATATACTTTATCTGTCTCAATGCTGTCGGTTACTCCGATGAGAACCGGAAAAGACTCGCCTCGTTCCAATATGGGATCAAGGGCATGTCGTACGTATACGTTGTAATATAACTTCTGATCAACATTCAGGGCCAATTCCCATATATAAACAATATGCGGTTTGGATGTTTTTACTTCCACTGCTTTCTCCTTACAAACAACAAAACCGTTTCAAGAATACAGGTTTTTATTTATCCTGTCAAAAATGATCCGCCGCGATAAAAAACATCCCGAACTTTTATCGGGATGTTTTTGTTTTTGTTATTTAACCTCCTCTTCTATTTTTTTCTTCGGTACGATGCCATTCGCGATCAAGAGATTTTCAAATTCTTTGTGTTCTATCGTTTCCACGCGGATAAGTTCCGCCGAGATCATATCGAGGGCTTTTCGATGCGTTTCCAGCACTTCGTTCGCTCTTTTCAAACCTTCGTTCATGATCGCTGACACTTCCTCATCAACCAGCGCGGATACCTGTTCGGAATATTCTTTCTCGCCGATCCCGCGTCCGTAAATAACTTTCCCTGACGGATCTTCGAGCGCAACCGGTCCTATCTTGTCGGACATTCCCCAGCGCGTGACCATATTCCTCGCGAGCGCAGTCGCAACCTGCAAGTCATTCGACGGTCCCGTCGTGATATCTCCGAATATTAATTTTTCTGCGGAATATCCTCCGAGCGCTTTCGCAATATCATCGAGAAATTCTTTTTTGGTCTGCAATTTTCTTTCTTCGAGCGGGAGCGTAAGCGTATAGCCGGCGGCGTGTCCTCGGGAAATGATCGAAACTTTTTGAACCGGATCAGCGAGAGGAAGCACGGAAGCGACGAGCGCGTGTCCGACTTCGTGATAGGCGGTGATCTTCTTTTCGTCTTTGGAAAGCAGATGGCTTTTGCGTTCAGGTCCGAGCATGACCTTTTCAATGGAACGGATAAGATCGAACTGCGCGACTTTTTTGCGCGCTTCGCGGGCGGCAAGGATCGCGCCTTCATTCATAAGCGAATACAGATCGGCACCGGAGAATCCGGGAGTTCGTTCGGCGAGGGTCCGCAAGTTCACATCTTCCGCAAACGGTTTTTTGCGCGCGTAAATTTTCAAGATCTCTTCGCGATCTTCGAGATCAGGCAGGTCGAGGGTAACGCGCCGATCAAAACGTCCGGGACGAAGGAGTGCGGGATCGAGCACATCGGGACGATTCGTCGCGGCGATGACAATAACTTTTTCATTCGGTTCGAACCCGTCCATCTCCACCAATATCTGGTTGAGTGTCTGTTCGCGTTCGTCATTCCCTCCTCCAACACCGGTACCGCGCACGCGTCCGACCGCGTCGATCTCGTCGATAAATATGATAGCGGGCGCCATTTTTTTCGCCATCTTGAAAAGATCGCGCACGCGGGAAGCTCCCACACCGACGAACATCTCGACGAATTCCGAACCCGACAGATGGAAGAATGGTACGTGCGCTTCGCCCGCAACCGCGCGAGCAAGCAGCGTCTTCCCCGTTCCCGGCGCACCCATCAGTATCACGCCTTTCGGGATCCTCGCACCGATGTCCAAGAATTTTTTCGGATTTTTCAGGAAGTCGACGATCTCCAGCAGTTCTTCTTTCGCTTCTTTCACTCCCGCAACATCTTTAAATGTCACGAGCTGATTTTGATCATCAGGATCGATGATGCGCGCTTTCGATTGCCCAAAAGTAAATGCCTGCACGCCCGCGCCTTTCACTTGCCGCGTGATGATCCAGAAAAAAAGCAGGATGAAAATGACGGGGATCAAGATCGGTGCCAAATTCATAAACCAATACCAAAATCCCGTGCCATCGACGATTTTGAGCTGAACGCCAGAGATCTGTTCCGGACTGACGCCGTAATTGACGAGCGACTGAGAAAGCGAATTTTCCAATTCTTTTTTCGCCTCTTTTTGCTGTTTATTCTTCAGGTCAACGGTAAGTTTTTCACCGTCGATCGTCACCGCTTTCACTTCCCCTTTTTTCACATAGGAAGCCAGCTGCGTCAGAGTGATCTCGTCCGGTTTCTTTGCTTGTTCGCCCGAAACGAATGAATAGAGAGTGATCAGCACGAAAAAAATAAGCAGAGATCCGCCGATGTTGGTAAAAAACCGTTTTGAAGGACTGATATCGGGAAGTTTCGGCTTATTATTTTTCTGAGGCTTCATTTCCTCCTCATTATTATTTAAATTTTTGTCTTTTTTTGTTTCTTTCATCGTGATATGATAACACGACGAGGAATAAGAGGCAAGTCTGTCAGTACATTCCCTTCACGCTAACAACATAAATAGATACAAAAAAGCTCCGCCAAATAGCGGAGCCTTGATCTCATTTATCCATTTCACGACCCGAACCGAGTTCGGAATCGGTCACAACATGAACATCGCACAAGATCTCGAGCGCTTCAGCATACTTCGCGTCAACCATCCGCCCAGAGAGGTAATCCTTTTCCGTGACGCTCACCCCTGCTCGGGTCAACTCTAAAACTTTTTCAACGAAATCGAGACCGCCCATGTCGCCTCCATTTAAACCATAATTTGACTGACCTCATTTCAAAATTTCAATATGAATGAAATATGAATGATCAACAAACTCCACGAAGACTATCGAGGTAACATTGATTCGGTACGACGAAGTAATGAACGCGG
>Ga0172379_10001704_pt1 | contig 42463 bp, 36 predicted proteins | sample GrowelOW334metaG_FD_119756 | JGI IMG/M metagenome (GOLD analysis project Ga0172379, IMG submission 119756) | Groundwater microbial communities from an aquifer near a municipal landfill in Southern Ontario, Canada - Groundwater well OW334 metaG | ecosystem: Environmental > Aquatic > Deep... | reverse complement strand
CATTCCCAAAAACAACATTGGTCTGTTGCTCAACGGTTTCCCGTTTATCCATTCGAGGGTTAAATATCCGTTTACAATAAATCCAACGAAAAAAGAAAAAGCTCCGAGAAATCCGAAAAGATGCATCGGGCGTTTGATGTACCGGGTAACAAATGTAACGGTAACCAGATCAATAAATCCTTTAAAGAAGCGTGATATACCAAATTTCGTTTTCCCGTACCGCCTTGGGTGATGCTGAACGGGAATTTCAGTAACGGAAAAGCCGTTCCAATGGGCAAGCACCGGCATATATCTGTGTAATTCGCCATAAACTTTTATTTGACGGACTACTGAGCGGCGGTAAGCTTTTAATCCGCAGTTGAAATCGTGAAGTTTAATTCCACTCATAACACGGGTAACAAAATTGAAAAACTTGGAAGATTGTCTTTTTATAAACGGGTCGTATCTCACTTTTTTCCAGCCGGAAACGAGATCATAGCCTTCGTTCAATTTTTTAAGAAGATTAGGAATTTCTTTCGGGTCGTCCTGCAGATCCGCATCCATAGTAATAACGTAACCACCGGTAACTCTTGAAAAACCAACCTGCAAGGCAGCGGCTTTTCCGTAATTTTTCTGGAAACTAACATATTTGTAATGCGCATCCGCCCGGCAAATATCTTTAATAACTTTTAATGAGTTGTCCGTACTTCCGTCATCAACAAAAATCACTTCAAAGTCCAGATGACTCTCGGTACAAACCTTTGTAATCTCGCTGGAAAGGGGTTGCAGTGATTCTTCCTCATTGAACAAAGGAATTACGATTGAGACTTTTGAAGCAACAATTTTTGTAGGCTTTTTCAGATAAGGTTTGGTTTTTCTGTAATTTCCCTGTCTCCCATTCGGTTTTGGAGCTCTATTTTTTGATTGATCTTGTTCGGATTCTGCCATAAGCAACTTTCGTAAAGTGTTTTTTTGATTCTCTTTCAAATATAACTTTTAAAGAATTAACTTAATATATCACAAACAGAATTTTTGCCCGGATATTTAAAAATGGGTCGCTTTTCCCGTCTATCAAATTTTACTACCGCCGATGTAGAAATGACGAAGGCTTGCAGGCTATTAAACTAATTTTTGAGTGAACTTTTTACCAGAGCTTAAATGTTAGATAATCTTCTAAAAAATAGAAATAAAATATATTGGATTTGCCAGGTCTCCGGATGGGGCGGCTTCTTTATTTTCAATTTCTTAATTTACATCAGCTTCGATGGTTTCCATTGGAAACGTGCAATTACATTCCCCTACTTCGCCCTTGTAGGGATTACCGTTACTCACATCCTTCGCGCCATTATTAAAAAGCGGAAATGGATAGAAAAATCCCCTAAAGAACTTTTATACCGCGTACTGGGCTCAACCTTTTTAATTTCCTTTATTATGGTGCTAGTCGTTATGGGAGTAAACTATGGCGCCGGTCTCATGCATCGTGGAGAGTTTAAGATTGGCGGTTTCCTGGCAATCTTGTTCAACACGGGAATATTAATTTTCCTCTGGTCAATTATTTATTTTCTTGTTCATTATTTTGAAAATTATAAAAAATCGGAAATAGAACGTTGGGTTTGGGAAGCTGCAGTAAAAGATTTTGAGTTGAAAACTTTAAAGTCACAACTCAATCCTCATTTTATGTTCAATGCACTAAACAGTATTAGGGCGTTAATAGAAGAGAATCCTTCAAGAGCTAAACAAGCAATCAACCAGCTTTCAAATATTTTTCGCTATTCTCTTAAAATTGAAAGAACGGAAACCGTTCCCTTTGAAGAAGAAATAAAAACTGTTGAAGATTATCTTGGTCTGGAACAAGTCCGTTTTGAAGAACGGCTAAAATATAAAATTGAGTATTTGCCTGAGGTAAGAAATATTGAAATCCCTCCGATGATGATCCAAACGTTAGTTGAAAACGGAATAAAACATGGGCTGTCGAAACTTCCCGAAGGGGGATTTGTAAATGTGACCGCGGAGAAGGCAAGAAATTTTTTAATAATTGAAATTGAAAATTCCGGTTCCGTTTCCGAGGATGCTATGACCTTATCAAAAGGGTATGGAATCTCAAATACTAAACAACGGCTCCATCTACTGTATGGAGACCAGGCGACATTTTCTATCTCGAATTTTAATTCACATGTTAAAGTTAAAATCATTTTACCTGCAGGAGGCAGCAAAATATGAAAGCCATTATTGTTGATGACGAACGCTTAGCCCGCACCGAATTACGCCGTTTACTTTTACCGTTTAAGGAAATTGAAATCATCGCCGAAGCGGTAAATGCAAAAGATGCGGCGGAAAAAATTACCCAGCTTAACCCTGATCTCATTTTTCTTGATATTCAAATGCCCGGGAAAAACGGATTTGAATTGCTTGAAGAATTGGAAAGCGCTCCCGAAGTTATTTTTACTACTGCCTATGATGAATATGCCTTAAAAGCGTTTGAATTTAACGCCCTCGACTATTTACTAAAACCAATTGAACCACACCGTCTTGAAGAAGCAATAAAACGAGTTACAGCAAAAACAAAAGCGGATAAATTCGTTTCGACTGAGAAACAATATCTTATGGCTGAAGATCAAGTTTTTGTTAAGGACGGCGACCGCTGCTGGTTTGTTAAATTATCCGAAATTCGTTTGTTTGAATCGGAAGGCAACTACGCTCGCCTTTATTTTAACGACTTCAAGCCGTTGATCTTGCGAACCCTTAATTCTCTTGATGACCGCCTCGATCCCCGGACTTTTTTCCGTGCGAATAGAAAACACATCGTCAATCTAAAATGGATCGATAATATTGAACCCTGGCTTAACGGCGGTTTACTTGTTAAATTAAAAGGGGGACAAAAAGTGGAAGTATCACGCAGACAATCGGTAAAATTTAGAGATATGCTTAGTTTATAAAGCACCTAATAACAAATCTCAAAAGCCAAAAATCAAATTCCAAATAATAAAAAAAGCGAGAAGTACTTCTCGCTTTTTTATTGTTATTACTCTTGTTGAGGAACGGTCTCGACCGTTCCCCACATTCCTAATTCCTAATTCGCACCACGTCCGCCTCTGGCGGAATTCCTAATTTACACAAGTCCTTGATCCATCATCGCATCGGCAACTTTAAGGAAACCGGCAATGTTGGCGCCGTTTACATAATTTCCCGGAGTTCCAAAACGGTCTGATGTTTCGATACAAGTATTGTGAATTCTTACCATAATTTCATGCAAGCGTTTATCAACTTCTTCTGCAGACCAGGGGAGGCGCATACTGTTTTGCGACATTTCCAATCCTGATGTAGCAACACCGCCTGCATTCGCGGCTTTGCCGGGAGCGAACAGAACTTTTGCTTCTCTGAATGTATGATAACCTTCCAATGTTGTAGGCATGTTTGCTACTTCGCAGACACACTTAACGCCGTTCTTAATTAATTCTTTCGCGTCGTTATGATCAAGTTCATTTTGCGTTGCGCAAGGCATGGCAACATCAACTTTAACGCTCCAGGGACGTTTGCCTGCGAAAAATTCGGCACCGAATTTATCTGAATAATCTTTAACCGTATCTTTAGCGCTTGCACGCATTTCCAAAAGATAATCAACCTTCTCGCCGGAAATTCCTTTTTTATCGTAAACAAAACCGTCAGGACCGGAAATAGTTACAACTTTTCCGCCAAGCTGATTGATCTTTGTTATTGCACCCCAGGCAACATTTCCAAATCCGGAAACAGCAAAAGTTTTTCCTTCGATACTTTCTTTAATCGTTTTTAACATTTCATCTACAAAATAAACTCCGCCAAAACCGGTCGCTTCGGGACGAATAAGCGAGCCGCCCCAATTAATTCCTTTACCTGTTAACACGCCGGTAAATTCATTTTTCAATCTTTTATATTGACCGAAAAGATACCCGATCTCTCTTCCGCCAACACCGATATCTCCTGCGGGAACATCTGTGTTTGGACCAATGTGTCTGAATAATTCCGACATAAAACTTTGGCAGAAACGCATAACTTCGTTATCGCTTTTTCCTTTAGGATCGAAATCGGAACCACCTTTACCGCCACCCATAGGCAAGGTTGTTAAACTATTTTTAAATGTTTGTTCAAATCCTAAAAATTTTAAAATACCCATTGTTACCGAAGGGTGAAAACGCAAACCGCCCTTGTAAGGCCCGATAGCGCTGTTAAACTCTATACGGTAACCACGGTTGATGTGGATGTAGCCCTGATCATCCATCCACGGTACGCGGAAAGTAATTGAACGTTCCGGTTCAACCATGCGCTCTAAAATTTTTGCATGTTTGTATTCGGGATGCTTTTCTAATACAACTTCAAGCGATTCGGTAATTTCTTGAACCGCTTGATGAAACTCAGGTTCGGCAGGATTTTTTGCTTTTACATCTGCTAATAACCTTTGAAGATACTCTGACATGATAACCTCAATACTATTGATTCTGGTGATTAAAATAAATTTTATTAGTTAGTACAGATTTTATGGCGGGGAAGAATAAAGATTGGGATAAAGTTTTTTGCTTTACGAAGAGAGTACAGACCGGTTTCATCTTTTTTTTATTTCTTTGTTGATGAAAAGGGGACTGCTTTGAGAAAATGTTTCCATAAAATCTAAAATGTTAATGAGTAAATTTAAGACTTATAAGTACAACTAAAAAATTTTTCTTTTATGAAAACATACCGCGAAAGTCCGTTTCACAAATTCAATTAAGAAACTCTTGTTAGCTTTTTTCTTTTGATAATTCCGTTTCTCCTGGCTACCTCTATTTTTACTTCCGGAAGGGAAAGCTTTACCCTCAGAGGATAAACGATTACCCTCCGAAGGTATAATTTCCTTCTCCGCAGATATAATTTCCCCCGTTTTGATGGAAGTTTTCTTCTCCGGGAACAAAACTTCCCTCTATATGGCCAAGCGTTTATCCTCCGGGAGGAAATTTCCCTTCGCTTAGACGAAAACTTTTGCCGTTTTCGCGGAAATTTTATCCCTCTGAAGGTAAACGTTTCCGCTCCGGGGGTAAAACTTTCTTCTCATGGATGAAAACTTCCCACGTTTTGAGGAAATGTATATCCTCCGCAGGGTATATTTTCCATCTCCGGGAACAAAGTTTCCTTCTCTGAGGATATATTTTTCCTCTCTTTGGTGGAAATTATGAGCGCGAAGGATAAAAATATATCCATGGAGGGGAATCAGTTTATAAAAACAAAACCTCCAATGTTCTGGAAACATTGGAGGTTTCTATCATTTCATTCTAACTTCTTAATTCTGTCTTCTGACTTCTTTAGCGATTGAAAATTTACTTCTTCCTTAATTCCTCAATCTGATCAAGCGCAGTATGCACCATCATGGTTACTCTTGCCATTGGTCCGCCAATTAGAAATAAAGCGGCGGCAAATGCAAACGACATCCAATTAGCATCTTTGAAACTGATTACCATTCCCACTAATCCAATAATAGCGGTTATTATTCCACCGGGAACGCCCATCGGGCAGCGAAGTTTTTTGTTCATGTAGTTATCCTTTCGTTTAGTTTATTAATAAGTTCTTCTTTTGTTGGTAAACTTCTAAAGAGTATTTCATCGTTAAGTGAAAGTACCGGAACTGCATGAATACCCAGCTTAAGACTTTTAATCCATCCTAGCGGTGAGCTTACCAACGTTTCTTTTAATTCAAATCTATCACCGTACTTCGGAAGTACTTCCTTCAGTAATCTTTTAAAGACTCTGCAATGGGGACAAGTAATTCCATAAAACAATTCTAATTTCATATTCTCCTTTTTTCTCTTTGTTAAAATAACAGATTCAACATCAAATCAGATAATTTTTCGGAAATGTCTTTGTTCTATAAAAGAATATTTTCCTTAAATTTGCTTCTAAACGCTGGAAATAAACGTCACGTTCAGATTTTTTAACCTTAAACTTGGTAATGAAGATAAAAATAATTTACTCCCTCATTCTGATCCTTTATCTACCTTGTCCGCTAACCGGGCAATTTAGATTTGATTTCTCCGTAAAAGATATCCGCTCCGAATATTCTCTTCAAGTTTGGACGAAGTACGACGGATTACCATCCAACACTCTTTACGGCTTGGTTAAAGGCGATGACGGTTTCTTCTGGATTGGATCGAGCAATGGTCTGGCAAGATTTGACGGTTCCGAATTCAAAGTATTTAACGCCGCCAACACACCGCAAATAAAAGCGAACATTGCCGCCGATTTATTTAAAGATAGCAAAGGAAGAATCTGGTTTACTAACGGCGGCGCAGGATTGTTGGTTATGGCTCATGATAATTTTAAACGAATATCGGAAGAACAGGGACTTTCGTTAAACCATCCAAGTTTTTTTGCCGAAGCCAAAAACGGAAGAATGTACGTTGCTACATTTGGCGGCGGATTAAACATTATTGAAGAAAAAAAATCTTCCAAACCATTGTTCCAAAAAGTTATCAACAAAAAAAATGGATTAAGCAGCGATGATATTCATTCGCTCCTGATCGATAAACAGGAAAGAGTCTGGATCGGCACGTATGATGAAGGTATTAACCTCATTGACGGAAATGAAATTAAAAAGTTTAAGCGGTTGGGCAGTCAATCAAACACCGCTATAGAACATATTTTTCAAACTTCAAAAGGGGAAATTCTCGCTGCAACACATAGGGGAGTTGTAATTTTTAACGGGAAATCGTTTGAAGAGAACAAAGCATTTCTTCCTTTAAGCGGAAAAACGGTAAACCACATTATTGAAGACGACGAAGGGAATTTATGGTTTTCAACTTCCGGCTACGGGATTTACGTTTACAACGGTAAAACTTTTTTTCATCTTGGCACAGAGAACCTGTTAAACTCCGATGATATTTCCCAGGCGCTTCCAACTAAATTTGGCGTGTGGATTTGCAGTTTAACAGAAGGTCTTTCTCTTCTAAAACGAAATAAAATCAAAGTCCTTTCTGATAAACAAGGTCTGCCGCATAAAAAAGCCCGTACTATTTTCCAGTCGCCCAATGATATTTTGTGGATCGGAACAAGCAATGGAATTGCAAAGTATGATGAACAAACGAATAAACTTACTCCAATAAAATCTAACTTTTCCGGCCTATCCGTTCATTCCTGGGCAGTAAATACAAAGGGAGAAGTATTTTTTGGAACACTGCTGCAAGGTTTATTAAAAATTGTTGATGGCAAAATAATTACCGCTGCCGACCGCAAATTGTTGAAAGTGAATTTTATCCGCTCTTTAAAATTTGCCGATGACGGTACGCTTTGGATAGGAACAAACGGCGCCGGTGTTGTTTTGTTAAAGAACGGAAAAACAAAATTTATAGATAAATCCAAAGGACTGCCGAGCGATTTTATTGCATGTATCTGCAAAGACCATCAAAATAATTTTTGGGTTGGTACATCAGGCGGAGGAATTGCGGTTCTTAACAGCAGCGGCTCGGTCTTAAAAACAATTTCTGACAAAAACGGTTTGGCAAATAATATTATTAATTCCATTACAGAAGATGAGGATGGCGTTACCTGGATTGGAACAAGCGTTTCGGGAATTAGTAGAATAAAAGACAATGTTATTTATAATTTTAATGAGCGAAACGGACTTTATTCAAACACCATTAAAAAACTTTTGTATGATGGGAACGGACATTTTTGGATTACTTCAGATCGCGGTGTTTTTTCAATCGATAGAAAGGCTTTTAATGATGTAGCCGAAGGAGAAAAAGAAAAACTTGTCTTTGAATTGTTTGGTAAAAATGAAGGAATGATTGACGATGAGTTTAATGCTGTTGCTGATAATGCGGGCTGCATTTCCCGTTCTGGCAAGATTTACGCTCCTTCAAATGATGGTGTTGTTATTATCGATCCAAAACTTTTTTTAACTGATAAGGAAACACCAAGCGTTTATATTGACGATGTTTTTATCAATTATAAAGAAAGCTCGAAAGATGCTTTGGAAAATCTTCCGCCGACTACCGAATCTGTTCAAATCAATTACGGCGGAATTTCTTATCTCAACGGAAAAAATCTTAAGTTCAAATACATTCTTGCTGGAATAGATGAGCATTGGGTTTTAGTCGGCACACGGCGTCAGGCTTTCTTTACGCATCTTCCGCACGGTAGTTACACATTAAAAGTAGTTGCCATTACTCCCGACGGAACAGAAAGCAGGAAAGCTGCGGTTATTGGTTTTACTATTCTTCCTTTTTTTTGGCAGACGTTGTGGTTTCAAATTATTGCTTCAATTGCCGTTGTAAGCCTTATAACTTTTTATCTTCGTTTTTATTTTAAAAGAAAGTACAAACAGAAAGTGAAAATTCTTGAAGCTGAAACCGCGTTGGAAAGAGAGAGGATGCGAATCTCAAAAGATATGCACGATGAACTTGGTGCGAGTTTAACCAAAATTTCGTTAATGAGCGACCTGGCAAAAAGAAGTGCAGCCGAACCGGATCAACTGAAAAAAGAATTGGACACGATTTCCAGGGCAAGTAGAAATGTTGCTTCAAGTATGGATGAAATTGTCTGGGCGGTCAATCCGAAAAACGATACGCTCGAGAAAACCATTTTTTACATCGCTCAATATATCGAAGAATATTTATCGTCAACTGAAATTGAATTTGTGATTGATATTCCCGATCCGGTTCCTGTCCATTTTATCCACGCAGAACTGCGGCATAATCTTTTTCTTGTTATAAAAGAAGCGGTGAACAATATTGTAAAACATTCCGGCGCTGATACCGTTCAACTGAAAATTCTTATCGCTAATTCCATCTTTAATCTTCAACTGGAAGATGACGGAAAAGGAATTGACGTTACCGGTGTTGATCAATTTAGCAACGGTTTGAAAAATATGAAAAAACGAATTGAAGATTTTAACGGGAGTTTTGAAATTTCAAACAATGAGTTGAAAGGAACAAAAATCAAAATAAAACTTCCCTTAAATAATTTCACACATTAGTGTTAGAGAAATAATCTGTTCTAAAAGTATTTTTGATGTAACATTTACCGGTTTAATCCTATGAGCAAAATTACAGTAGCAATTGTTGAAGATAATCTCGAAGTCTCTCAAAGCTTGGAGTTATTGCTGAACACAACCGATGAGTTCGTCTGCGTTGGAACTTGTCCCGATACTGCAACAGCTCTTAAAACTTTACCGGATTTATCCCCGAATGTAATTTTAATGGATATTAATTTGCCCGATGAATCAGGAATTGAATGCATTAAAAAAATAAAACCGCAGCTCAAGCATTCGCAAATTGTTATGCTCACTATGTACGAAGACAGTGAAAAAGTTTTTGAGGCGTTAGCAAGTGGAGCAATCGGTTATTTATTAAAACGAACAACAAAAGAAAAACTCCTAGCAGCCATAAAAGAAGCGCATGCAGGCGGTTCGCCCATGTCAATGCAGATTGCGAGAATGGTGGTAAAATCCTTTGCAAACGTTCCGAAAAAAAATGAAGTGAAAGAAGCCCTTACCGAAAGAGAATGGGAAATATTGGAACATCTTGCAAAAGGAAAACGATATAAAGAAATTGCTGCTTCACTCTTTATTGGCGTTGAGACCGTACGAAGCCATCTACGAAATATTTATGAAAAATTGCAAGTTCGTTCTTCTACAGAAGCAGTACTGAAATATTTGAATAATAAATAACAGTTAACTTTCTTTCCTTCTTTTCATCATTCGTTAACTCTGTGACTTATCTCAATCCCAAACATGAATTCACACTTTTGTGTGAAAGTAAACTTTTTTAACCATTGTAATTTTCCAACACAAAAAAACAAAAGGAATGATACTACCCATGCCGAAAATAGTAGAGATTATAAAACAACAGATCCTAAAACAGATTGAACTGGAAAATTTTCGGCAGAAGATATCACATATTTATTTCTTTAAAATGCAAGAAATGAAATCATCAAGGTCCAGGCAATAAACAAAAATTTATTTTCTGTCGGGTCTTAAAGTTGATCTATATGTTGCCTGGATGATAAAGATAATTCATTATTTAGGAATTATACCATGAAACACCGTCAGATTGAAATACTGATTATATCAGGTTTATTGTTTATTCTTCTCGTTCTGTTAGAAGAAGTATTAAGATAAGCGCTTTCATTTAAGAACAATCTATTAAAATCTAGTTCCGCTCCACTGCCAAGGAACTCTTCTCTTAATTCTCCCACCACGTAGGAATGAGATCAGCTCTATCGTGATAGCACGGAAAGTGAGTGCGGAATATATTCTGCAATCGCCTCTTTATGCCGCTAAAACTTTTGTATCTCTAAAGAGATAAAGACACTTCTCTCTCTATGTGACCTATCTCAATCTCGAAAGTAGTTTAACACTTTCGTGTGAGAGCAAACTTTTTTGTTCGTTGTAGTTTTCCAACACGAAAAATAAAAAAGGAAAGAAAATGAAAAATTTATTTGCACACTTGAATACCATACTTCTAATCGGAGTCATTATTCTTTTTAATATGGATCTCTTCGGACAATTATCTGCGCCAAGCGTAAACAATGTTTACGGCGGAAGAATAAACGGCATCTCAGTAGTATCAACCGGGGCAAACACAAGCCGCATTTATATTGCTACCGAAAGCGCCAACTCAGTCTTTTATGCTGATGTGACAACAACGCCGGGTTCAGAATCTTTTGGAACCTTTACGGTAATGCCGGGACTTGGGGATGACGACAATTACGGAAGCGGTATTTCTAAAATCTACGCACATCAAACTTCAGGGTATTTATTCTTTTCATTGAACAACAACTTGTACAAAACTATATCTACCGGAAGTACAGTTACTCTAGTTGAAGGCGCTCCGGTTTCTGATTTTATTATTTACGGCGATTATATTTTTTATATAAAAGACAATAATTTTAATTATGCTCAAATAGACGGTTCCGGCAATTTGGTTTCGAGCGGAACAATTGCGCTTGGAATTACTCTTGCAACTCCTTCTATCAAAGTTAATCCGGCAAATAGTAAAATTTATATCGCTACAGTAACGGCAGCTCCTGCAATTTATAAATCAAATGATAATTACAACGTATTAAGCGGAACAAGTTCGTTTAGCCCTTTAACACTTGGCTTATTTTCACCTTCTGTAACAAGTTGGAATGCGTTTGGAATCGGTCCGGACGGGAGTTTATTTATGGGCGGAAGTGATAACACAAATAAATATGTTCAATACTCAACTGACGATGGAGCTAATTGGCTTGGCGGATCAATTTCTGTTAGTGGTGTTGCGGGTCCTAATTTTTCTTTTGCAGGATCAACATCACCGTACAAAGTTTGTTTCGCTAAAACTTATTCAACGTTTACAACTTCTAGTGGATTTGATCCATGGACTGACTTTGGAAGTGTAAGTTCAGAAACTCATCCAAATGACGGTTCGGCATTCGTTGATCCAAATAACGATCAAATTATTTACGTTACAACCGATCAAGGAATTGGAGCCACAAAAGACGGTGGGGCAAATCTTTTTGAAATTGATAACGGTGTTGAAGCTGTTCAAGTAAATGACTTTGATATGGCTTCTAATAAAATTTGGGGTTGGTTGGCTTCTAAAGCCGGCGTTAGAAAGGTTTCCGATTTTACTACTACTCCCACCTGGACAAATGCTATGTTTCCTACTTCCGATGGTTCTCCCTACTATTCAGCTGAGATGAATAACGACAAAGACGATACCGCTTATGTGGGAAATTTGAGAATTTATAAAACAACAAATTCAGGCACAAATTGGACTCAAATTTTCACAGCGGAAACCGTTCCTTATAGTTATTCTACGATGGCAAGAGTTGAAGCTATTGAGGTTTGCCCGACAAACGAAAACCTCGTAACCGCCGGTTATTTTATTGACGATGCTACCCAAGGCGGATTTTTCTACTCGACTGATGCGGGTGGTACATGGACTCAACAATTACTAAGAGCCGCATCCGGACATGATGATGCCGATATTTACGATATCGTTTTTTCAAATGAAGGACCAAATCCGGTTGCATATATTGGAGTTAATTACGATACTTCTCTTGCAATCTCTGATAGAGCGCGCAGTGTGTATCGTGCAGAATGGAGCGGAAGCGCCTGGACGGTAAGAAATGATTTTGACGGTTCATACACTGCCGTGGGGTATCCAATCACCGCAACAATTATGGATTTATTTGTTTCCGGTGATACTGTGTTTGCAGTCGGAACTGATGCAACTACAAACCATCCAATCGTCTATTATAAAAATACTACCGGAACAAATCTTTGGACAACATTAACAACTTCAGGATTCCCAACCTCATCTCCGGGATTTTTGAAATACGGCAGAGCGGGTTCTTACGGCGCTGATACAATTTTCGTCGCGGTTGACAATCAAATCTATTATATGCACAAATCGGCTTCCGCATGGACTACAGGATTCACTTATCCCGCAGGCACGCAGATCAATGTTCTTTATTATGATGAACTTTTAGTTGGAACCGGTACGGGACTTTATGGACAGGAAACACAAAACGGTAGCCTTCCGGTAGAATTAACTTCATTTACCGCGAATGTTAATGGTGATAAAGTTTTATTGAAATGGAATACCGCAACTGAATTGAATAACTACGGTTTTGAAATAGAAAGAACTGTTGGCGATGGGCAATCAGCGGTTGGCTATTGGGAGAAGATTGGTTTTGTTAATGGCAATGGGAATAGTAATTCTTCCAAGGATTATTTTTTTACGGATGACAATAATATTGCCGGAAAATATATCTATCGGTTAAGACAAATTGATAATGACGGAAGTTTTAAATATTCAGATGAAATTGAGGTTGAAATTGGAACACCAACTAGATATAGTCTGGCGCAAAATTATCCAAATCCCTTTAACCCAACGACGACGATTAGTTTTTCAATTTCTGAAGAAGCGAAAGTAACACTTTCTATTTATAATCAACTCGGTGAAAGAGTAGCAACATTAATAAACGAAAAACTTGAAGCGGGAAATCATTCTGCCACATGGAATGCGGGTACTCTTTCTTCGGGAATTTATTTCTATGAAATTAGAACGGAAAAATTTATTTCAGTAAAAAAACTTCTCTTATTAAAATAATTCCTTTCACTCAGACTCCGATAAAGAGCCGTTGGCAACTGCCGGCGGCTTTTTGTTTTTCTCCCCCTTATTTCAAACAAATAGAGAATACTCCAAATAAAAGTAGCATAGAATAATACTCTATGCTACCGGTTAATCTTTTTTCTTAACGTGAATTATTTAACTACTTTTTCATTTGCTTCAACAACTGCAATAGCAGCCATATCAACAATGTGTTCAATCTCCGCCCCTTTTTGCAGAACGTGAACAGGTTTACTTAAGCCCATAATAATCGGTCCGATAACTTCCGCTCCGCCGATTCTCCATAAAAGTTTGTACGCTATATTTCCGGCATCCAGATTCGGGAAGATGAGCACATTGGCTCTTCCTTTTAAATCCGAAAAAGGGAAATATTCGTGTAATTCTTCTTGAACTACGGCAGCATCAACCTGCATTTCTCCATCCACAACAAATTCAGGATACTTCTGTTTCATCATCTCAACTGCGGCTCTAACCTTATTAGATTGGGGATAGGGGGCAGAACCGAAATTACTGAACGACAACATTGCTATTTGCGGAACCATATTAAACCGTTCGGCGGTTTTTGCAGCAAGGTAAGCAATTTCAACTAACTCTTCGGAAGTCGGGTCAACATTTACGGTTGTATCGGCAAAGAAATAGACATGTTTTTGAGCAAGGACAATGTACATACCCGAAACTCTTTGTACTCCTTCTGCAGTATGAATAATTTCCAAAGCCGGTTTAATTGTATGAGGATAGGAAGTGGTCAAACCGGAGATCATCCCGTCGGCATCTCCCATACGAACCATCATCGCACCGAAATAATTTCCTGATGTTATCATTCTTTCGGCAGATAGTTTTGAAATACCGCGGCGTTGGCGCAGTTTATAATATTCTTCCGCATACACTTCGTTTTTTTCATATTTCGTCGGATCAATAATCGTGAATCCGGTGCTGTCAATATGATATTCTTCAATCATTGAACTGATTTCTTTTTTGTTTCCTAGAAGAATCGGATTGGCGATTTTTTCTTCCACTAAAATCTGAGCTGCTTTAAGAATCTTTACTTGATTCCCTTCCGGAAATACAATTCTTCGTGGATTTGATTTCGCTTTTTCAATTGTCCGGCGGATAATTTCTTTAGATAAGCCTTGACGTTCACGGAGCTGATCTTTATATGCGTCCCAGTTTGTAATTGGCATTTTTGCAACGCCTGTTTCAATTGCTGCTTTTGCAACAGCCGGGGCAACATAGGTTAGCACACGCGGATCAAAAGGCTTGGGAATAATATAATCCCGTCCAAACTCAATCGGGCTACCTCCGTAAGCGCGTAAAACCACATCCGGGACTTCTTCTCTCGCTAATTCAGCTAACGCCTTTGATGCGGCAAGTTTCATTTCGTCGTTAATGCCTGTTGCACGAACATCCAGAGCTCCGCGGAAAATAAACGGGAATCCGAGTACATTATTTACTTGATTGGGATAATCGGATCTTCCGGTAGCGATAATAACATCTTTACGCGCAGCTTTTGCATCCTCATAACTAATTTCCGGTTTGGGATTAGCAAGAGCAAAGACAACTGGATCAGATGCCATAGAACGTACCATTTCTTGAGTAACGCAATCAGCAACTGATAATCCTACAAAAACATCAACTCCAACCATTGCTTCCGCCAACGTTCTGGCTTTTGTTTCTTTTGCATAAACTTCTTTAAATTCGTTCATTCCCTCTTTTCGACCTTTATAAATCACCCCTTTACTATCGCACATGGTAATATTTTCTTTTTTTACACCAAGTTTAACATAGAGGTTTGCGCAAGCATTTGCGGAAGCTCCGGCACCGTTAAACGTAATTTTAATTTTTGATAAATCCTTCTTCGCCATTTCACAAGCATTAAGAAGAGCCGCTCCGCTTATGATTGCTGTTCCATGCTGGTCATCGTGAAAGACCGGGATCTTCATCGTTCTTTTCAATTCCTCTTCGATGTAAAAACATTCCGGCGCTTTGATGTCTTCCAGATTAATGCCGCCAAAAGTTGGTTCAAGTAATTGCACGGTACGAATTACTTCTTTCGGGTCCAACGTGTCTAATTCTATATCAAACACATCGATATCAGCAAATCGTTTAAACAGAACACCTTTTCCTTCCATCACGGGTTTGCCGGCTAAAGCGCCGATGTTCCCTAAGCCAAGAACCGCTGTACCGTTACTAATAACGGCTACTAAATTTCCTTTCGCCGTATACTCGTACGCTAGTTCCGGATTTTTTTCAATCTCCAGACATGGGTCTGCAACGCCAGGGGTGTATGCCAACGAAAGATCGCGCTGCGTTTGGCAAGGCTTTGAGGAAACAACCTCTATCTTTCCTTTTCTACCCGAACTGTGATATTCAAGAGCATCTTGTTTGGTAATTTTCATGGTGAGTCCTTAAAAATTTTTGTTAGAATTGTGAACATATAAAAGTTCTGTTTTCATATGATTAAAAGTACAAAATTCTTTTTGAAGGAAGAAAAGAATTTGTTGGTGGCTGGTAGTTAGTTGTTTGTTGAAAAGCGATAGTTTAAAGTTGAACAGAGTTTCACTTTCAACTTTTTACTTTTCACTTTCAACTTTCTTTTACACAAATAGCATCCACAGCACATAATCGAGAATAAGAATTGCAGCGGAAGAAAGTACAAACGAGCGAATGGTAGAAAGCCCTACTCCTTCGGCACCACCTTGCGTCCGTAATCCGATGTGGCAGCCAAGCAACGCTGTTGCACCACCAAAAAAAATGGTTTTTACTAACCCGTAAATAAAATCCGATATTAAAAAATATCTTTTAACCGAACCGAAAAAAACTGCCGCCGATACATTCATAAAAAAATTTGAAACAAAATACGCGCCGATGACCGCTATAAAATTTGCAAAGACAACAATCAGCGGCATCATAATAATTGAAGCAAGAAAACGGGGCATCGCCAAATAGCGCACCGGACTTATAGCCATACTCTCAAGCGCATCAATTTGCTCGGTAACTTTCATCGTTCCTAATTCAGCCGCTATTGACGCTCCAACTCTTCCAGCGATGATGATACCTGTTAGTACAGGACCAAGTTCGGTAATAATTGCCCGGCTTGTTGCAGCGCCAAGAAATGAAAGAGGAGCAATTCCTTTTAATTGATATGCCGCCTGCCAAGCTGCAACCGCACCGGTGAAAACAGCTACGATTGAAACTAGCGGAAGTGAATTCACCCCGATATGTTCCATCTGAAAGAGAATAAGTTTTCTACTCTTCACCAGCTTAGAAAAACTTTTTATGATGCCGAAAAAGAGTTTGGATATTTCTCCAACTTCCTGCAAAACATTGAGTGTTTTATTTCCGATTTTTCCTACAAATGCAACGGGAAATGTATTTTCCATTTATTTCACTTCGTGATTTTTTTTCAGTTGCAATATACTCATTTTCAAAAAGCGAATAAATTATTCTTTCTTTTGGATACAGCACTCCGATTCTCTATTTTTTCAAAGAAACTTTTTATAATTAGTCCGCCGTAGCGGATTGAGATTTAGGAAAAAAGAATTGGCAAAAATTACTATGTTTGATATTCCAAGACCAACAACCGAACGAGCTATTTTAATAGGCTTGCGCACTAAAGATATAACACGGGAAATTTTGATTGAACAGCTCCAGGAGTTGGAAGAACTTGCTTCAACTGCCGGAGCCGACACAATTATGAAGGTCTCGCAAGACCGTATAATGCCGGATAGAGCGCTATATCTTGGCAAAGGAAAGGTCGAGGAATTGGCTCAACTCGCTGAATTAAATGACATCGATTTAATAATTTTTAATGATGATCTTTCACCGATGCAGGTGAGAAACCTTGAAAAAATGCTCTCAAAAAAAATTGTTGACCGGAGTGGATTGATCCTTGATATCTTTGCTTCGCATGCAAAAACAAAAGAAGCTAAAACACAAGTTGAACTTGCACAACTGCAATATTTGCTTCCGAGGTTAACCCGTGCATGGACACATCTTTCAAAACAGTTCGGCGGTATTGGTACCAAAGGTCCCGGCGAAACGCAAATTGAAACCGACCGTAGAATTATTCGTACAAGAATTAGTTCATTAAAAGAAAAACTTCTTAAAATTGAATCGCAGAAACAAACGCAAACACAGCAGAGAAAAGATTTTTTCCGCGTTTCGCTTGTAGGTTACACGAACGCCGGCAAATCAACATTATTTAATTTAGTTACCAATGCAGAAGTTTTGGCGGAAGATAAACTTTTTGCAACGCTTGATTCAACCACCAAATCATTTGAACTGGATAAAACAAATAAAATTCTTCTAAGCGATACCGTGGGATTCATCCGTAAACTTCCTGCTCACTTGATCGCTTCGTTTAAAAGCACCTTAAATGAAGTGGATCAGGCAGACTTAATTTTGCACGTTATTGATCTATCACACCCTTATTTTAAAGATCATATTCAGGTAGTTGAACAAACTTTAAAAGAACTGAATTGCGAAAAGAAGAGGCAAATTAAAGTGTTCAATAAAGTTGATCTCCTACAAGACCGAACTGTATTGGACGAATTGAAAAACGCTTACGAGCATTCGGTTATCATTTCGGCTGAAAGAGGAATAAATATTTCTTTACTTCTTGAAATGATAAAAGAAAGTTTTACCGGTTCACATGTCGAAGAATCAATTAAAATAAAAATCTCCGAAGCAAAAATAATTTCTATGATCCATTCGCTAGCCGAGGTTCTTTCTATAAAATATACCCAAAAGTTTGTAAGCATTACTTATAGGGCCACAAAAGAAAATTCAAATAAAATCAGGAAAATGATCGATGGTTGAAAAAATTCTCCTTCTTGACGGAAATTCGCTGTCCATAAATGATATCGAAATATTTATTACACAAAATTTAAAAGTGAAGCTTAAAAATTCCGCTATAAAGAAAATGGCTCGATCAAGAAAACTTGTTGAGGAATGGATCACGAAGGATGATATTATTTACGGCGTAACAACCGGGTTCGGAGAATTCAGTAATGTGAATATTTCTCATAACGACCTCGAGCAATTACAGGAAAACTTAATTGTTAGTCATGCAGTTGGCTGTGGCGATGCGCTTCTTCCGTTTATAGTAAAGATTATGATGCTGCTTCGTATCAACGCACTTGCTAAAGGCTATTCAGGTATTCGTCCTTCAACAGTTCAACTTTTGGTTGAAATGATTAATAATAATATTATTCCTGTGATACCTTCACAAGGGTCTGTTGGTTCAAGCGGAGACCTGGTTCAGTTATCGCACTTAGTCCTTGCAATGATCGGGAAAGGAAACGTACAGATTATCAAAAATGTTTTTGATGCAGCTGCCGGACAGACTAAAATAATTGACTCAAAAGCGGCATTAAAGAAATTCGGATTACAACCTGTAAAACTACAGGCAAAAGAAGGATTAGCTTTAATTAACGGGACACAAATGATGACCTCGTTCGCAGCATTTCTTTCGGCGCGAGCAATCAAATTAAAAAAAATTGCCGATATAGCTGCAGCACTCTCTCATGAAGCATTGCGCGCAACGGACAAAGCGTTCGATAAAAGGCTCCATCAATTAAGACCGTATAAAGGACAACTTGAAACTGCGGAAAATATTCTTTCACTAATCAATGGAAGTGAAATAAGAACTTCGCATTTGAAGAATGATAAACGGGTTCAGGATGCGTATTCAATCCGCTGCGTTCCGCAGATACACGGCGCATCCAAAGATGCAATTGACTACGTTACTTCGCGTGCAGCTATTGAAATCAATTCCGCAAACGATAATCCCTTGATCTTCCCTGAGACAAAAGAACATATTGAAGGGGGAAACTTTCATGGGCAGCCGATGGCACTGGCAATGGACTTTTTAGCAATTGCACTTTCAGAACTTGCGAATGTTTCAGAACGAAGAACCGAGAGACTTGTGAACGGTGCATTAAGTCAAGGGCTGCCCCGCTTTCTTACAGAGCATGGCGGTATAAATTCCGGAATGATGATTGCTCAGTACACAGCCGCAAGTTTAGTTTCAGAAAACAAAGTGCTCGCACATCCGGCGAGTGTTGATTCAATCCCAACTTCGGCAAATCAAGAAGATCATAATTCAATGGGTTCGATTGCTGCACAAAAGTGTTACCGTATTATGCTTAATCTTGAAAATGTTTTAGCAATAGAGCTAATGGCTTCGGCACAAGGACTAGAGTTTCTTAAGCCGTTAAAGCCCGGAAGAGGAACTTCGACCGCTTACAAAGAAATCAGAAAAGTAGTTAAACCGCTGAAGAACGACAGACTTCTTTATGATGACATTAAAAAAATTAATGCTTTGATAAAAAATGATACGTTATTGAATGCGGTTGAGAAAATCGTGAAGTTATCCTAATTCGTAATTCGTAATTATATTACTATTCAGCTAGCTCATCACGGATCAACAGCAGAATTGCCGCTTGAGAGACGATGAAATATTTTTCATGGTCGTACTCAATTTCGTAAGCATCTTTTTTCAGAAAGATCGCTAAATCTCCTTCATTTACTTGCAAAGGGATGTATTTAACTTTTTCTTTTTGTTCTTTCCATGGTTCGTCGTCAGCAGGCAATCCGATTGCGTAACCCGGACCGGCTTTTATAACATATCCGCTTTGAATATTTTCTTTTTCTTTTACTCCCGGCGGAAGATATAATCCGGTCGTCGTTTTCCCGGATTCTTCCTGCGGCTTAATTAAAATTTTATCACCGACTACAATAAGTTTATTTATATTATTCAAGGCTTGTTCCGTATTAAAAATAATTCCACTATTTTTCTCTACAAAATTAATGAAATAGTTGCATAATGTAGCTTTTTGAAATGAAACGAATGATAATTTTCTGAACCTAATCATAAAGTTTCTAATCTAACTCAACAAAACAAAAAACAATAGGAGAAGATCATGAAAAAAAATGTCGGCACAATAGATCGCGTTTTAAGAATTGTTATTGGGGTTGTTGTTGTTGCTCTAGGGATTTATCACCAAGCCTGGTGGGGAGTTTTAGGAATTATTCCATTGTTCACCGCTTCCATCAGCAGCTGCCCATTGTATATGCCTTTTGGTATATCTACACGCAAAACAACTGAAACAGAGAAATAATATTCTCTTGCTTTATATTAAAAACCTGTCTCCTAAAAACGGACAGGTTTTTTATGCCGACCAAAAACAATTCAGCCATAGAATTTCCTAAACATAGAAGATTTTTCTTCGATAATTAAGATAACAACGGAAACGAATGATGAGAAAACTTTATCCTTTTGTAATTGCAATAATCAGTATGATGGCTTTCGGCGGATGTGCAACAATGTTGAATACAACTACTCAAGAAGTTGAATTGAAGTCTAATCCTCCAAACGCAAAAGTAACGGTTGACGGGAAGAAGTTTGGAACATCTCCCCAAATTGTCAACATTGACCGCGGCAGCGACCATGTTGTTAAATTTGAATTAGATGGTTACCAGACATACGAGACGCAACTGACGCGCAAGATGTCTCTCTGGTTCTGGGGAAATGCGCTGAACGGTTTTATCCCCGGAATGGTCATCGATTATTTTACGGGATCTCTCTATGATTTGCTACCGGAACAAGTCACAACTGAACTAACTCCCGCGAAAATTGAATTACCTATAAAAAAACGGTAGAAATGTAATTCAACTTTTAAAGTGCCCCTTTAATTTAGAAGAATACAAGGTTGCTCAGCATTCACATCTCGGAAGTGATTCTTGCTTTAATTAAAAATTCTATCTCTCGTTTTTGATTATTGGAATTCCAAGTGATGCGCTCGGTTCAGTAATTTTAAGTAAATCCGCTATCGTCGCAGCGATATCAACGGTATAAACCGGGGTGTTTACAATCTGCTTCGGAATATTCCAGCCATAAAAAATAATTGGGACGTGAGTGTCGTAAGAATATTCACTACCGTGCGTTGTGCCTTTGTCCATGAAATTTGGCAAATAACCGGGTTGTAACGTATAAACAATATCTCCTGAAAGAGCGGGATTAAAGCTGTTCAACGTTGGGTTAACCGGCTCTCTCGTAGCCTGCAATCCCGACAAATTATCTCGCGTGTAAATTGAAGAGACAACCGGGAATGAATCCCTAATAAAGTCTGCAGTTTTCTGCTCTAGAATATGAATATCTACCCCTCTTTTCTTAAGTTCAGTCCGGCTAAAATATATTTGCTTATTGGAAAAATTCTCTATCAGATTTTCGCTGCCAAATTTTTGAGCTACAAAAGTTTTAACACTCGCGTTAAATGATTTGTTCATTAATCCCCCTGTCGGGAAATTATTTTCCTTCAAGAAGAGCGGAGTATCCAGCCCTGCGTGATCGGCGCTTAAAAACAAGAGATAGTTTCCCGCGCCGACAGTTTTATCTAATGTGCTGAGCAGATCAGCAATTGTTGCATCCAACTTAATATACATGTCTTCTGTTTCATAAGAGTCGGTTCCATACGCATGAGCAACAATATCTGTCGAAGAAAAACTTATCGCAAGAAAATCAGTCCATTCCCCTTTCCCCAAGTTCTCACCTATTAATGCTTGTTTGGCAAATTCGGCAATCAACTCATCGCCAAACGGAGAAGATCCAAGTACTGAATATTTTTCTTCACTTTTCACATTGTTAAATGTATGCGGAAACGAAGTACGCCCTTCGTTGAAAACATCTTCTTCGCTGTTAGATTCATCCGGAGCACTGATGGAATATTCCCCATCCGGAAGTGATAAATGCCAGCCTTCAGTTAAATATCGGTCACTTAATTTCTTATTATTAAACCGCGAGACCCATTCCGGCAGGCTTTTCATGTAATATGTCGAAGTAACAAATCCCCCATTTTTTTTATCGTACCAATATGCGCCGTTCGGCATGTGGCCGCCAGGTAAAATTGCGGCTCTATCTTTAAAGGAAATAGAAATGACTTTAGCTTTTCCCTTTGATGCTAATTTAAGCTGATCTGTAATTGTTGTTGCTAATAATTTTTTAGGAGAAGCTTCCCCTTCAGTATCATTACTGCCAACACTTTTGTAATTCGGATCGGCAACAGCGTTAACCGTTCTTTTGCTTTGCTTGTCGTACCAGTCATTCCCTATTATTCCATGAAAGAAAGGAGTTGTTCCGGTATATATTGAAGAGTGTCCCGGAGCTGTTTTGGTGGCTTCATAATTATAATGAGCAAATGTAAAATTACTCCCTTCATCCATTAATCTTCTGAATCCGTCTTTACCGTAGAAAGGTAAATACCGGTACAGGTAGTCGAACCTCATTTGATCGACGACAATACCGACAACTAATTTGGGTCTTTGAACTCCCTGTGGATAAAACGGTGAGTAAGTTAAAATTATAAAAGTTAACGTGAAAATGAGAACTATCTTTTTTTGCATTGTGTGTCTTTATTAGTATCAGAATTATTATGAGAAGAAAAATAATAAATCCAGGAGACAATCATGTTAAATTAGTGTGAATTTTTTATCTACCCGGTTAGTCCAAGACGGAGAAGTATGTTTATTTGCACTGATAACCACAGGGTTTTCAAAGGCACAACATTACAGATTAGTTTGCTATCTAGCTAAATACTGCTGTTCATAATATTTCAAATAATCGCCTGAGATAATCCGTTTCCACCATTGTTCGTTTTTAAGATACCACTTAATTGTAAATTGGATGGCTTCTTCAAAGGTATACTGTGGTTTCCAACCTAGTTCGGTTTGTATTTTAGATGAGTCGATCGCGTAACGTCTGTCGTGTCCAAGACGGTCTTTTACATATTCAATTAGGCTGTCTGACTTTTTCAGATGCTGAAGTATCAGTTGAATAATTTTAATGTTCGGCATCTCATTGCTTGCCCCAATGTTATAAACTTCGCCGGTTCTTCCCTTTTCAAAAACCAAATCTATTGCCCGGTTATGATCAATAACATAAATCCAGTCACGAACATTCATTCCATCCCCATAGACTGGAAGCTTTTTATCATTTAAAGAATTGAGGATCATTAACGGAATAAGTTTTTCGGGAAACTGAAACGGTCCGTAATTATTTGAACAGCGTGTAAGTACAACCGGCATTCCATACGTATGATAAAAGGCTAAAGCCATCATATCGGCTCCGGCTTTACTTGAAGAATACGGACTGTTTGGAGAGAGAGGAGTCGCTTCTGTAAAAAGCCCTTCCGCACCAAGGCTTCCATAAACTTCATCGGTTGAAACTTGAAGGAATTTTTCAACTTCATTTCTGCGAGCGGTTTCGAGCAAAACATTCGTACCGATAACGTTTGTTTGATAGAAAATCGACGAACCGAGAATACTTCGGTCAACATGAGATTCTGCCGCGAAATTAATGACATGTTTTATTTTATACTTTTCAAAAAGATAATTGACTAATTCCGGGTTGCAGATATCGCCTTTAACAAAGCGGTAATTCTTGCGGGCTTCCGATTCAGCTAAGTTTTCAAGATTTCCCGCGTACGTAAGTTTGTCAAGGTTAATTATAAAATAGTCATCGCGCTCTTTAAGAATATGATTGATGAAATTACTTCCGATAAATCCGGCTCCGCCGGTAACTAAAATGTTTTTCATTTTGACCTTTGTTAGTATGAAAAAAATCCGACAAAAATTCCGGCATTAAGATAAAGTTGACTCTTCGCGGTTCCCGATGGGACGTTAAAAACATCCTGTCCGTTTTCCAATTGCCAATTGTCCCCGAGATGAATGGCATATGTTGCACCTAATCTAAATGAGGCTAGTCTATAGATAGGAATATCAAGATTGAGTGTGGGAGCAATTACAAAATAATCGTTCGAAAGTTTTCTTCCGAAGTTAGTCGTTGAATCGGAAGATGAAAGTTCATTCCAAAGTTGATTCCATGAATAGGAATCTTTGTACCGGTACATCTCAAGCGTTGTATTCCCGCCGCCAATAATAACTCCAACAGAAACTCCAACGCGCCGAATAAACGGAAGTGTATATTCAACAGAAACACCACCGAAAGAAGAAGTGAGTTTCGCTTCTCGCCTGTAGCCATCCGATAACCTGCTTTCTTTTGTTGATCCGCCAAAAGCTATTCCTCCGATACGAAGACCGGGAACGAAACCAATATAAACGAATCCCGCGCCGCCGGAAGAAAAATATCCCGATTTTGCAAGTTCCGGAGTGCCGAAAGATTTTAACTGATCGTTAATAGGTTCGATGCTGGGAAATGTCCACGCAGCAACAAATCCACCGCCAAGCCCGAACGGTGAATCGAAATAGGTCTTTTCCTGCGCCGAAATATTGTACGACAAAAAAAGTGATATCAGCGAAACACCAACGATAAAAAAGATTTTATTTTTCATTGCTTTCTCTCTTTGAATAACTTACGTCCATGTTATAATTCCACTGGTCAAAATACAGATTTCCACCGAGCCATTCAACCTCTCCCCTTTGAAAATCGACTGTTTCGCTGCGTGGAAAAATTTTTACCGGGAAAAGCGGTTGTGAATAATCATCATTAATAATGAGATGATACGGATCGGTGTTGCCGATGTAAAAATATTTTCCCTTTTCATTTTCAGAATTGAGTAAACCAAAGGACTGGTCAACCGGAACCCAGCCGTACGGCTTAACGTAAATCTCACACCAATCGTGTAGATTCACCTCAACCGGATGCAGCATCCAGCCGCTTTGCCATTTTACGGGAATACCATTGTAGCGGGCGAGCGTCATAAATAGAAGTGTTTTAATTCCACAATCGCCATGATGGTTTTCATAACAATATTCTGAAATATTTGGAATCGTAGAATATTCCAGCGCGCTTGCCCAGGGGATGTTATCATTTATCCACGTAAAGATTTTTTTAACTTTTTCAAGCGGCTTAGTTTCATCTCCGATTATTTTTGCCGATAACGCTTTTAGTTCATCGGTAAAAACAATATGCGGCGCTCTTTCTTTTAGATATTCGCTCACCGTTGCATCTTCCGAGGGGATGGTTCCTTCAGAAAAAATATCGTTGTATTCTGCAAAGGCAGTGAATTCATATTCGATTGAAAATTTTGTTGCAGAATCTTTTTCCGCTTTCTTTTCCATATAAATGGTTCGCTGCAAAACAGAATCGGGTGCAATAATATATTTTTCTTCGCTTGTAGTAATCAACTTCAATCTTTGTTGGCGCGGGTGATTCTCTTTCGGATAGGGAAGCCAGCATTTCACCATTTCACCGGCAGGAACAGCATTCGGTTTTACCGTAAGCGAATAATTAATTTTAATATTTTCTTCCGAAGCAAGATTTTTACCGGACGCTTTACTTTCAGCAATGATCTCATGAACGATTTCTTTTTTAAAATCATTTAAACGATCAACAGCGACCCCCAATTTTTCTTCCTTCAGCTTCTTCATTTCTTTATTGATCCGGAAAAGATTCGGCGCCGCATTTTTGAAATATCTTTTTTCACCTTCGATAATCTTCATCTCCAGCGATTTATCTTTTTCAAATTTTTCAAGATCATCAAAAGAAAAACCGGGTAACATTTTCTCAAGTTCGGTTAAAATTTGAGACCGGCTTTTTGTGAAATCTTTTCTTATCCGGTCAAGCCGATCAGATTCAAATAACAATATTTTCTTTTCACCCGCAGGCAATTTATTCTCATGAACATATTCAGAAATCAACTGCTGCGCTTTTGCAAACTCGCCCAGATTAATTTCTTTCTGAATCTTCCAGGGAATATTTTGGCCAAAAACTGTTACTGCAATAGACATAATGAATACTATTTTATAAATTCTTTTTTTCATTGGGATTAACTTCCTGATTATTTAATAAAAGATCTGCCACTTCGCGGTAAGCCCCTTTACCTCCCTTTTTTTTGCAAATGTAATGCACAAGTTTTTTCACCTCATCGCTGGCATCTTTTGGACAGACGGCAAATCCTACTTTTTGCAAAATTGAGCTATCATTTACATCATCTCCGATGAAAGCGATATTTTCCGGTAAAAGTTTTGACTGTTCACAAATTTCTTCCAATGCTTTTTCTTTTTCCCAAATACCGAGATGAATAAACTCCATTTTTAATCGCTCCGCACGAATTTTTGCGATTGGTGAAACATCGGTGGAAATTACTCCTGTTAAGAAACCGGCTTTATGCAAAAGCGTTGTTCCCATACCATCCCGCACAAAAAATTTCTTCATCACCATTCCGTCTTCTGTGTAGTACATTCCTCCGTCGGTAAGTACGCCGTCAATATCGGTTAGAAGGATTTTAATTTTTTTTATTTTAAGAAGCACTTCGTTTTTTGTTGATCGCATATTGTTTGATTCTTTATTAAACAAAATTGTAATTGAGTTAATCAAAGCTAAGAAATTTTTCAATTTAATTTTACTTTGACATTCACCGCTGAACCGGTTTTGGGGGTTTTATTGATAAACGCTTTCTATTTCTGCCAAATCTCTTTAATTTATTACCACAATTAATTTTTAGGATGTTTTAGATATGAGCAGACACTCCAAGATTTTCATCGGTCTTATTTTGGGCGCTATTACCGGTGTATTAAGCAATCTCTTCTTCCCGAACGCTCCTTTTTTGTCCTTCGCGCAACAATATTTTACTGATCCTTTAGGAAAAATATTTTTAAATCTTTTAATAATGATGGTAGTTCCGCTAGTTTTTGCTAGTCTTTCGTTGGGTGTAGCTCAGATCGGTGATCTTAAAAAGCTTGGACGGATTGGTTTTAAGACTATCATGTATTTTTTAATTGTTACAACGTTAGCTGTTACTATCGGTTTAGTTTTGGTTAATCTTATACGACCGGGGGATTATTTACCTGAAGAAACAAAAACTAAATTATTAACCACATACAAAGGACAAGCGGCTGAACTAAAAGAATCAACAGGAAAGACTGAATTTGGTATCCAGACTTTAGTAAATATTGTTCCGCGTAACCCCATTGCCGCAGTTGCTAAACCAAATCCCGATATGCTCGCGCTTATCTTTTTTTCACTAATGGTTGGCATTGCACTTACGGTAATCAAAAAGGAAAAAGCCAAACCGATAATTAATCTGTTAGAAGGGATTAACGATATAACTGTGGTCGTTATAAATATGGCGATGAGATTAGCGCCGTACGGTGTTTTTGCATTAATCTTTAGCGTCACTTCCCGTTTTGGTTTTGATCTTCTGGTTGCGCTAAGTATGTATGTACTTACGGTTCTTCTTGGACTTGCACTGCATTTGTTCGGTGTGTTTCCATTACTTATAAAATTTTTCTCAAAATATAATCCATTCCTCTTTTTCCGTAAGATAGAAACGGTGATGCTTACAGCTTTTTCTACCAGTTCGAGTAATGCAACGTTGCCAACAACAATTTCAGTTTCACAAAAAAATCTTGGAATTCCGTCACACATAACCGGTTTTGTTTTACCGCTTGGCGCTACTATGAATATGAATGGCACTGCTCTTTTCGAAGGAGTAACCGTTTTGTTTTTAGCTCAGGTTTTTGGTATTCACCTTTCGCTCGGCGTACAATTAATTGTTGTGCTCATGAGTGTGTTAACAGCAATCGGTTCGGCAGGCGTCCCTTCCGGGTCAATTCCTCTTTTAATAATTGTATTAACGATGGTAAGCATTCCTGCTGAAGGAATTGCAATTATTCTCGGTGTTGATAGATTACTCGACATGTGTAGAACCGTTTTAAACGTTACCGGTGATATTACTTGCGCTGCTTATGTTGCAAAATCACAAGGATATGAATTGAAGAAATAATGGATTGCAAAAAAGTAAAAACAATCACCAGACAAGAAACCGAATAGCATGCATGAATAGTATCCACAGTTAAATTCGTGTTTTTGGGGACAAGATTTACGATTAAGGATTAACGAATAGCGATTTTTGATTTTATTTTTAACTTCTAAAATCAAAAATCGTTAATCCTTGTTCTGAAATCAAAAAAGTTTGGTTGCCGGCTATGCCGCGCTAAGAAAGTATGAATGACTCAAACTATAATTTATTGAGCATATATAAATTTCATTCAGTCATACACCCATGCAATCATTCTTTTTTGTTGTTCAAAAAAGATCATTTTATTCAATGAAATAACTATAATTACTATGAGAGTATTAATCACCGGAGGCAGTGGGTTGCTTGGACAATTTCTTAACAAAGAATTGGCGAACCATTTCAATATTTTAACAACATACCATCAGCACATCGGGAATTGTGATAAATTTAATTCAGCTAAAATTGATTTAACAAACTTTGATCTGATAACCGAATTGTTTGCATCATTCCAACCGGGAGTTGTTGTACACACTGCAGCAATTTCAAATCCAAATGCGGCAATGCTTTTACCTCATAAAGATGTCTATACGATTAACGTAAAAGTAACAGAGCATCTGGCAAAGTTGTGTGAAAAACATTCCGCAAAACTCATTTATCTTTCTACCGATCTGGTTTATGCCGGTTACCGCGGCTCACTATTAAAGGAAGATGCAAAGTTAATTCCGGTTTCTCTGTATGCGGAAACCAAACTGCTCGGCGAAATAAAAATTAAAAACATTTTTGAGAACTATATTATTTTGAGAACTGCTTTGCTTTATGGACTAAGTTCCACACATGCAACAAATCATTTTCAAGAGATGTATGAAAAGTTAAAAAGTGGAATATCAGTGCCCCTCTTTATTGATCAATACAGAACGCCGCTTGCTCTGAACGATGCAGCGCGGATTATTCGCGAAATAATTCAAAAAGATTTGAAAACTGAAATACTCAACTTTGGCGGCTCAGAACGCGTTTCTCGTTTTGAACTTGGCGAAATATTATGCGGAATTGCAAACCTTGATAAAACACTTCTTAAAAAAATTTCTCTACTTGACTTGCAGAACTATCCCGCCGTTGCCGATGTTTCTATGAATACGGACAAACTTCTATCATTCGGAATAAAACAACAAACGATTGATGAAGCAATTTCACTTATATTGAAAGATAAACACTAACATGACACCTCATCTACTCGGTGCGCACACATCAACGCAAGGCGGAGTTTCAGCGGCAATCACTTTAGCCGAAAAACTTAATTTTACCGCCATCCAGATTTTTACCAAAAATAATAATCAGTGGAAAGGAAAAGTATTAACACAGAATGAAGCGGATGAATTCAAACAAAAGCTTTCTGCTTCTTCCATTAAGGTTGTTGTCTCGCATGATTCCTATTTAATAAATCTTTGCTCTTCAAAACCGGATTTACTGGAAAAATCACGCGAAGCTTTTATTGATGAGCTTGAACGATGTGAAATGCTTGGGATTCCTTATCTTAATTTTCATCCCGGTGCACACGGCGGGATGGGTGAAGAAGAAGGAATAAAATTGATTGCCGATTCTTTAAATTTCGCTCATCAAAAAACCAAAAACTACAAAGTTAAAAGTATGCTTGAGGCAACAGCCGGACAGGGGACTGCAATTGGCTATACGTTTGAACATCTTAAAAAAATTATTGATCTGGTTGATGAGAAAGAGAGAATGTGTGTCTGCATAGACACTGCCCACATCTTTGCCGCTGGTTACGACATTAAAGACAAAAAAAATTACAACAAAGTGATTAAAGATTTTGATGAAATAATCGGGTTGGATTTACTAAAATGTTTCCACATGAACGACAGCAAGAAACCGCTCGCAAGTAGAGTTGATCGACACGAACATATCGGCAAAGGATTTATCGGATTGGAAGGTTTTACAAATATTATGAACGACAAACGCTTGCTCCACATTCCAAAAATTCTCGAAACCCCAAAAGGAAAAGAGCAGCTTGAAGATTTGGAGAATATTAAAACGCTGCTCTCCTTATGCAAATAGATTTACAATATTTTATTTTTTAGGTTCTTGTGGACGTAGTACAATTATTCCCGTATGCTTTTTAACTTTCGCTAAATAACCGCCTAACGGTAATTCGGAAATTTGAACTTTTGCTCCAACTAACGGTGCGTGCATAAAATGAATTCTTCCGTCATCCATTTTTAACGCTACCCCAACATGACCAATATCCAAGCCTTCCAGGTTGGTGGTAATCGCAATTAAATCTCCGTTATGAATTTGCGATTCAATTCCATCAACTTTGTCTTTCGGAATGTAATAGTACGTTCTGGCGTTAATCGCTTTTTCTTGTTTGGCAACGATGGGAATAAATTTTTCATTCTCTTTTAACTGGCGGTAGGATTCGGGATGTTTCGTCATGTACCCAACTTTAAATTGAATTGGTTCGCCGCCGATAGATTTCGTAACGTCTTTAACAATTCCCTTCTTTGTGTTATTAAAAATCCAGTCAGAGAAATAGTGGAGTCTTGAAGGGTATTCTCCCATCTTCCCATCGCGGTAGCGGACAAATTTCAACTCTTTTGTATAATCGTTGAAAGTGGTTTTCCCCTCTTTAATACAGCGCGAAAAGACTACACAATTTTCCAGAAACGTTGTGCAATCCAATCCCGTTAAATGAACAACGAGTGTTTCCTTCTCTCCTTTTTCTAACGTGAAGGCTTCGTAATTTAAGCCAAGGAAACTTTTACCAATTGCGGTGATAACATCACCAATTGGTTTTGAGGCAAGGCTATCGCTAACGGCTAAATCAAATTTAGTTTTGCAGATCTGTTTATCTTCCTCGGTAGCAATCTGTGCATGTGTAAAAATAAAAGCAAATAGTACAAGAATAAGAGTTTTCATATCGGGAATTCCTCTGTTGGCTGTTGATTATATGTTAAATTTTGATCGGGTCTAAACGCTAGGTTACTTTCAAAGCGGGTAAACTCTTTTAAGAATGTCAATTTTACTTCTCCGGTTGGACCATTTCTTTGTTTTGCAATAATTATTTCGGCAATGCCTTCAACATCAGCATAATCTTTGTTATCCTGTTGTGCATAGCGTTCCGGGCGATGGATAAACATTACAACGTCGGCATCTTGTTCAATAGAACCTGATTCACGCAAATCTGAAAGCTGCGGACGCTTATCGGTTCTCGACTCAACAGCACGGTTTAACTGTGCAAGAGCTATTACCGGAATTTTTAATTCCTTTGCCAATGCTTTAAGTGAACGGGAAATGTGTGCGATTTCTCTCTCCCGGCTTTCGGCACGAGCCGGTCCTTGAATAAGCTGCAAGTAATCGACAATGACCATTCCAACTTTTTTTTCTGAGACCAACCGCCTTGCTTTCGCACGAATTTCCAAAATTGTTTGTGCGGGGGTATCGTCAATATAGATCGGGGCGCTCATCAATTTTGCCGAGGCTCTCCGGAGTTTATCCCCTTCTTCTTTTGAGGAAAATTTTCCTGTACGTAAACGCTGTGCATCAATTTTGCCTTCAGCGCAGATCAAACGGATAATCAGTTGAACCGTCGCCATTTCCAAACTGAACACAACAACAGGAACTTTATGATCGATTGCAGCATTGCGCGCAAGTGAAAGAGCGAAGGCTGTTTTTCCCATAGAAGGTCTTGCGGCGATAATAATTAAATCGGATTTTTGGAATCCGCCCAACATATCATCCATATCCATAAACCCTGTAGGAACCGCAATATTCTTAAAATCTTTCGAGTGAATTGCGTCGATATATTCAAGCGCATCTCGAACCGCCTGGTTCATATCTTGATAGGACTTTTTAAGATGCTCTTCAGTTATTTCAAATATTTTTCGTTCAGCAGAATCTAAAATATTAAATGCGTCTTCCGTTCCGTCGTAAGCGTCTCTGGCAATATCGTGCGATGTAGTGATCAGTTTCCGGAGGATTGATTTTTCTAAAATTATTTTTGCATGGTATTCAACATTAGCTGCCGAAGAAATATTCTGTGATAGTTTACTAAGATAAACTGCACCGCCGACCTTCTCAGAAGTCCCTCTCCGTTTTAATTCTTGATACAGCGTTACCGTATCGATCGGCTCGTCGGCATTGAAGAGATCAAGCATCGCTTCAAAGATTAAGCGGTGTTCTTTTATATAAAAACTTGTGGGATTAAGGAGTTCAATCGCTTTAGGTACGGCTTCTTTTTCAATCAACATTGCACCTAATACAGCCATTTCTATTTCTGGCGCAGCAGGTGGTTTTACATCCGTAGGGATTCTCTGAAGCAGTTCGGTATTTGGAAGCATTTTTTTAGACATATTTTTTTAGTATCTCAGAGACGGAATTAACATCTATTAAAAAAATCACGGTTGAAAAATAAGGAAAATATTTTACGAATACATTTCGTCGTATAATTTACGGAAGAATTGTACATCCGCCCAGCAGTCTTTTTTCCAGTTTGGATTTCGCAACAATGCTGCCGGATGATATGTAACTACCGCTTTAATCTCACCAATTTGGTGTACCTTGTTCCGCATGGCTCCGAGTGATTCCTTCCGTTTAAGAAGGCTAACAGCCGCTGTAGTTCCAAGGCAAAGAATTAGTTTCGGTTGAATAATTTCAATCTGCTTGTAAAGATAAGGAATGCAAGTCTCAATCTCTACCGGATTTGGAGTTCTGTTCCCCGGAGGTCTGCATTTAACAATATTTGCGATATAAACTTCTTCGCGTTTAAAGGAAATTGCTTCTAAAATTTTTGTGAGCAATTGTCCGGCTCTGCCTACAAAGGGAATTCCTTGTGCATCCTCATCAGCCCCTGGACCCTCACCAACCAGCATTACTCTTGCATTTGGATTCCCGACACCGTAAACAAATTTATTGCGGGTTTTTCCCAACGGACATTCCATGCATTCGCATATTTCCTTGTAAAATTGCTCAAGCTTTTCGGTAGCATTACCGCTTTCATCAGATTTTTGTCCGGGATCTGGTTCATTTGCTTTGGTAGGTGAAGAAATTTTCTTAATAGCTTTATGGGCTACATCTTTTTTTTCAGGTAACACCGGTGCGGCGATAAGGGTTTTGCGGAAAAGTTCATCACCGTACAAATCTTTTTGTGTAAGTAATGATTCAATAATTTTTTGTTTTGCCGATGCCATTATAGAAGAGAGTTGTCGTTACTTTTATTATATGAAATTATATTGAAAAAAAAGGCGGAGGAGAAAAAACTTTCCCATCCGCCAAAGACCATTGAACCGACAAAGAGTATCAACTGCAACAAATTATTTTATTCAGTTGCACTCACTTGTTAAAACTAAATGCTTTTATTTCTTAGATCGAATTCAATTTCACCGTTAAGCAATTCATTTAATGCTTCGATATGCGGTTTTTTTCTTTTTTCAAATTTTAACGATAGATTAAGCTGTGCCGGGTTATCAAAATCTTCACTATCGTCGTCAGCACTAATATTAGTTGCCGGAACGGTTGCCAATGCAGCATTAAATTCAATTTTACGATCATCGTTAATTGCGCGGGCTTTTTTGCCTGCGACAATAATTCCTTCATATACATTAGACACGCGTTTATCAATCAGTCGTAAATCAATAGGGGTTACGCTCATTCGTTTATCTCCTCGTTTGTTATTTTTTCTATCAGTTCTTTTAATTCTAAAATAGCAGTATTTAAATTATTATTCACTATAAAATAGTCAAATTTTTCCTTAAGACTCAATTCCATTTTTGCCCTCTCAATTCTTTTTTGAAAGTCCATTTCACTTTCAGTTTTTCTCTCCCGGAGCCGTTTTTCCAATTCTTCCAGACTCGGCGGAAGAAGGTAGATCATGACAGCACCCGGATAAACTTTTTTTATTGCAAGCGCTCCTTTTACTTCAACTTCCAGAAGAACGGATTTCCCTTCCGAAATCACCTTTTTTACAAATGATTTTGGAGTGCCGTAGAAATAGTCATAAACTTTTTCCCACTCAACAAACTGTTGATCGTCAATTCTTTGTTGAAACGTTTCTTTATCAATAAAAAAATAATCTACTCCATCCTGTTCATTTGGTCTTTTTTCACGAGTAGTTGCCGAAATTGAATAAACTACATCCGGCATAATTTTTAAAATGGACCGTATAATCGTTGTTTTTCCGGTTCCGCTTGGCGCAGTAATAACAAAGATGTGTCCTCTTTTTGTCACTATTCAATATTCTGGATTTGTTCGCGAATTTTTTCAACTTCTTCTCTAATAGAAACAGAGTGATGCGTTATTTCAGCCGATAACGACTTTGAAGCGATGGTGTTAGCCTCGCGGTGCATTTCCTGGCAAATAAAATTCAACTTTCTTCCCGGTTCATCACCGGTTGCAAGTATTTCAGAAAAATATTTTAGATGGCTCCTCAACCGAACGCATTCTTCAGTGATGTCTGATTTTTCTGCAAGCAGCGCAAGTTCAAATTCCAAGCGGTCGGAATAATTTTGAATATCTTTAATAATCTGCTGGACTCTGTCCTGCAATTTCTGAAAATACTCATTTACAGAATCACGGTGGATTTTTTCAATTTCCGTCAGCGTAAAAGAAATAACATCCGCTCTCTCCAATAAATCTTTCAGAAGCGTTTCTCCTTCAACTTTTCTCATCTCTATCAAATTATCGGCAGCATCGGAAATACAATTTTTCAAAACCGCAAAATGATCATCTGAGAACTCAAGAAAATCGGGGGAGAAAAGTTCCTTGAAATTTAAAAAATGTTGAAGCTGAATTTCCTCTTTTATATCGAGAGTCTTCTTTATTTGGTTCAACATCTGGGCTGTTTCAAGCAATTTGGCTTCATTTAAAATGGCATCTTGCCCGGCGCCCAATTTTACCGAAATTGAAAGACTAACTTTTCCTCGCTTAATTTTAGAGCGAATAAGTTCTTTTATCTCAAATTCTTTGGCAAACAGACTCCCGGGAAGTTTCGCAGAAACCTCAAGAAATCTATTATTAACACTTTTTAATTCTACTTCAAAAGAAAAACCATCGAAAGCGGCTACAGCTTTGCCGTAACCGGTCATACTTAAAATCATAAATCCTACCTATAATGGGCACAAAAATAAGGAAAAACGGAGAGGTAACCAAGACATTAAAACGCTTCACCGATACCAAAATGAAATTCCATCAAATCGAAGAATTTGCGCTTAAAAATGCGCACATTCGAATAAGGATCGTACGATTTGAAACCAAAATCTATCCGGAAAGGGGCAATCATTGTATAATATCTAAATCCAAAACCGGAGGCGATTGCTATTTCAGATATTCTTGACTTTTTCACGTCACTCCAAGTATTACCAAAATCTATAAACGCCGCTACGCCAAAGGATTCGGAAAGTTTATACCGGTATTCAGTTGAACCTTCTAATAAAAAACTTCCTCCTTCGAGCAATACCGATTCAACTGAATCGGTTGCGGGATTAAAAATGGGTTCATATATTTGTGGAGAAAGCTCACGAGCGCGCCACCCTCTAACGGAGTTGCTGCCCCCCGAAAAAAATTTCTTTGTGGTAGGAATATCTATATCTCTCCCACGATATGCCCGCAAATAACCGATTTTGAATTTGAACCCGAGAACCGCACTTTCCCTTCTATTAGCCGCTAAATATTTGGCAACGGTAATTTGGGTCTTGTAATAAAGTGGTGTGGTAAATGATTTATCCGTCAACTTGGAAATAACGTAAGGAATTGAATTTGCTTCTTCTAAATTTATTGATAGATTATATCCATTAGTCGGAAAAAGAGGATTTGATGTTTTAGTTGATCTAAGATCCAGACCAAGGATTGACAATGTTTGGCTTCGTGTAAGTTCCTGATTAGACACAAAAAAGATTTCATCAGCTATTTCAACATTGTAATATGATGATAGAAAATTGATAAAAGTATAGGTCGGCAATTCAAATTCAAAACTGATTTTCCCCCCATAATTTCTTTTGTTTGAAACCGCGTCTTTTCGTAAAGTGAAATATCCCTCAAGACTTCCAAAAATTGGTTTGTTAAAAACATAAGGTTGTTCAATTTTCAATTTCGAATCGAAAAAACCGTCTAGTTGCGCATCTCTTAAAGAAAAAGCCTTTACCACTTTCCCGAAATTAATTTTGCCTATATCTTGAACACCGAAAGAGCCTGTTAAAGTCAATTTTCTTGCACGACCTAAAAAATTTTTACGTGTAAAAGTTCCCCCCAAACCAAGATTAAAAGTGTGTTGTTGATCGTTCATAATCAATTCGGGAGAAAGCTCGTTCATTTTACCGATGCTGCCGATAACCTTTAGCGGGACATAATGCCCCAAAGTATCTTCGATAACAGGAATAACTTGCACATAATTGAAAAGTCCTGTTCGATATAAACGTACTTGGCTTTGCCGGATTTTTTCCGAATTATAAAATTCATCCGGTTTGATTCCAACAAGATCTTTTAATAAGTCTGGCTCAACATAGTCGCTCCCCTCCCCCTTTTTTTCAATTTGTACTTCACTAATTTTGTAACGCTGACTAAGTTTGAAATAAACATCGACATCTGCTTCGTTTTTTACTGTGTCTTTATGAATTACCGCGCTATCGAAAGCGGCAAGCATATATCCTGAATTATTCAAATTGTTAAGAAATGCATCAATCGTATTTTTTAAAAGAATTTGAGAAAATCGATCCTTCTTTGAAATTGGATAATCTTTATAGAGAGCGACCGTTATTTCCTTTGGCAAAGCTTCTAATCCGAACATTTTGACTTCGGAAAATGTTGAAGGTTGCTTTTCTGTGATATCAAAAGTTACGGCACTTTGTTTTTGAACCGTATCGATCTTGAACGTGTAAGAAAAGTTTGCTTTGAAAAAACCATTTACATTATAAAAGTCTTTTAGCGCTGAAATGTCTTCATGAAGCGAGAGGCTGTCAAAATAAACCGGTTCCTTTCCTATGCTGCTGCTAATTGAATTGAGGAATTTCCAGAACCAACCAGGGCTTTCCTTTGATGAAATTACATCCCGAAGCGTCGACGAAGAATAGGCGGAATTGCCGATAAAATCAATCGAAGTAAGTTCTATCTTCTTCACTTCTTGAGCAGCCGTAAAGTTAAGTGAAATAAAAATTACCGCTAAGAAAAATATTTTTGTAAATGTTGGCAAATGGACTTATTCCGATGAAACATCTTTTTGAACAACTACAAGTTCGGGGTAATCTGGTTTGAACAAATTCATGAAAAAATCCGTAATCTTTTGCTCCGTACAATTTTTTGAAAAGAAAAGAGCCGCAGGTTTATTGGGGCTGATAACTAAATGTGCATAATAAATTTGTTTCCCGGGAAAATCAACAAGGTAGGCATATATTTCGCCTCCACTTGATCCGATATAAAAACTTCCGGAATTATAATAAAATAAATCGTAAGAAAAAGAGTCCAACCGCTGTGTTTTGCAAATACTTTCAGTTGCAGACATCTCAGGGAGAAACACTTCATCTTTCTTTTTTAAAGAATCTTTTGATAAAAGTTGAATTTTTAATCCCCATTTATCTGTCTTCGACGGCTTCGTTTCTTTTATGGCTAGAATTTCTTTGCTCGAATCGATATCGAATTGACTGTACAAAGCAACTTCCGTTTGAGGATCAAAGTTTTTCTTGAGATGAGCAAGAAGTTTTTGATTGTCGCTAAAATAATCTTCCATTGGAGTAGAAGGGTTTTTTGCATCTTTGTCACAACCAATTAGGATAGACAAGAAAAGGAAAAAGATTCCGGCGAATAATTTTTTATTTAATGATAACAACTTCTGTTCCTTTCATTACAACGTTGTAGAGTTCGTCAATGTTTTCGTTACTAACGGCAATGGAGCCGTCCGTCCAATTAAAGACAAAGGGTAAATTCTTAAAGATAAAATTCAATGCTCCAATTCCGTGTATTCCAACATTTCCACCGAGTTTTGTTGAGGCGTTAATACAATCTCCATAATTATTATCAAACCTTAGTTTTTCATACTCATTTTGATTAATACTTCCATTTGCCAAACCGGCTTCAACATCTTCAAGATTTGGATACGTTAACTTGAGAAGCTTCCAATATTTATGCGTCGGTACTATCTCGCAGATTTTATATGTCCCAATAGGGGTGGCGTTGTCGCCCGCACTACTTTTCTGTTGTGAATTTCTGCCAAACACTGCCCGATATTTTTTTACTAATATTGTATCTGAATAAAGAGAAAGTTCAAACGTATTCCGGTTAATAACAATTCTGGGGTTTTCAATTTTTGTTATCCCTTTTAACGCCATTTCTTGTTGAAGAGAATTTTCCCTTAAATTAAGAAGAATGCCGTATGATATACATCCGGTTAAAAAGAGGATTAATCCTCCTGTGAACAATAGAACGTTTTTAACCATTAACTTTTTCTCTTTTTACGAAATCTTCAAAGGGAATTTAGAAAAATTTGAAGAAAGATTGTAGTTGAAAGAAAAATTTATAAAATGTGGAGCGTATAAAAAAATTCCCGCGCGAAGCGGGAATTACCTTAAGGTTCTATACAACCCTTAAACTTCCATTATTTCTTTTTCTTTGTGCTTCAAAATTTCATCGATCATCGTTACGTGCTCGTTGGTAAATTTCTGTGTTCTGTCTTCGGCTTCTTTTAATTGATCTTCGGTTATCTTTTTATCTTTTTCGGCGCGCTTTAAATGATCGTTCCCTTCTCGCCTGACATTGCGTATGGCAATTTTACAATCTTCACCAAATTTTTTAACTAACTTTACTAAATCTTTCCTTCTTTCTTCAGTTAAAAGGGGAATCGGTATTTTCAAATTCGTTCCATCGCTTACAGGGTTAAGACCTAAATCAGCATTAAGAATGGCTTTGTCAATCGCCTGGATCTGAGACTTGTCCCAGGGAGTAACTGAAAGTGCGTGGCTGTCTAAAACGGTAACATTCGCCACTTGCCGGATTGGAGTCAATGTTCCATAATAATCAACTTTAACATTATCCAACAGTGCTGTTGTTGCTTTCCCGGTTCTGATCCTGGATAATTCATTACGCAAAGCTTCAATTGATTTATCCATTTTTGATCTAGTTTCTTTTAGTATCTGTTCCATAATAACCTCAAAATATTTCAAAGTAGTGGTAAAAAAATAAGAAAATCTTTTTATTCTTGCACTACTGTTCCAACATTTTCTCCCTTAATTAATGCGGTCAGATTTCCTGGCTTATCCATATTGAAAACAACAAGCGGAAGTTTATTTTCCTGGCACAAACTGATTGCCGTCATATCCATTACCCGGAGATTTTTCTTTAAGATATCGATATAAGAAATAGAATCAAACTTTAATGCCCCTGACACTTTTTCCGGATCCGCATCAAAAATGCCGTCAACACGCGTTCCTTTGATAATCACATCGGCTTCCATTTCAACGGCTCTGAGTGATGCAGCAGTATCGGTGCTAAAATAAGGATGTCCTGTTCCGGCACCAAAAATAACTACACGTCCTTTTTCCAAATGACGAATGGCTCTTCTGCGGATGTAAGGTTCGGCTATTTCATCCATTTTGATTGAACTCATTAATCTGGAGTACGTTCCTTTTAGTTCGATTGAATTTTGCAGTGCTAATGAATTGATCAAGGTTGCAAGCATACCCATTTGATCTCCGGTAACTCTTCCAATTCCCTGATCGCTGGCGTTCAATCCTCTAAAAATATTTCCTCCGCCAATCACAACACCGATCTGAACTCCTAGTTTATGTATCGAGATAATCTCGTCTGCGAAAAAATTGAGAACTTCGGGATCAATCCCAAATCCTTTTTTCCCCATCAACGATTCACCGCTTAACTTTAGTAAAATTCTTTTGTACTTGAGTGTTTGCATAGTATTTCCTTTAAGCAAAAAAAAAGGTCTTACTTAATGAAGACCTTTAATAAAGAATTATTTTTTTTCATCACTTAGATGAAAGCGCAGAAATGATTTTATTTTCACCTCTGTGCCGGCTGTTGCATTTATTTCTTTCAATAAATCACCAACAGTTTTTGTGTTGTCTTTAATGAACGCTTGTTCGTTGAGACAATTCTCTTGATAGAATTTATTAATTCTACCGGTTGCAATTTTTTCAAGAATTTGTTCCGGCTTGCCTTCTTTTCGTCCAAGCTCTTTGTAGATTTCAATTTCTTTGTTCACAAGTTCCTGGTCAACTTCTTCACGGTAAACTGAAAGTGGTTTCATTGCCGCAACCTGCATGGCAATATCTTTTGCGATGCCGGAAATAAGTTCAAATTTATCACTGGCAATTTTTTCAAAAGTAATAACAACACCCAATTTTGCACCGGGGTGAACATACTCTGCAACATAACCGTTTTCATCTGAAGTAATTCCGATGCGGGAAATAACTACTTTCTCCCCGATCTTTCCAACAATTTCATCTAATTTAGTTTGAAGAGAAGCTTCCTTAGAAAATAATTCATCAACTGAAACAGGTTTGTGAAGTTGGACTTTTTCTAACACAAAATTTGTAAACGCAATAAAGTCTTCTGATTTAGCAACAAAATCTGTTTCACAATTCACCTCAACGATAAAACCGGTCTTATTGTCTTTAGAAATTGCAGTAAGCACAACACCTTCATTTGCAGCTTTATCAGCACGTTTAGCTGCAACAGCAGCTCCCTTTTTTCTTAAAATATCGATTGCTTTTTCTATGTTGCCTTCAGCTTCGGTTAAAGCTTTTTTGCAATCCATCATACCTGCGCCGGTTTTAAGGCGTAGTTCATTTACATCTTTAGCAGTAATTGCCATTTTAATGATCCTTTTTCAGAAATATTTATTTAGATTCTTCTTTATTTTCTAATTCTTTTTCTTTTGTTTCTCTTTCAGGAGCTGCGCTTTCTTCAGCTTTAACTTCCTGACTTTTCGCTTCACCTTCGATACACGCATCAGCTAATAATTTTGTTATCAACTCAATTGTTTTAACCGCGTCATCATTTGCCGGGATAATAAAATCTATCGGGTCGGGATCGCAATTCGTATCTACAACAGCATAAACGGGAATATTAAGTCTTTTAGCTTCCTGTACCGCAATTGATTCTTTCTTAACATCGACAACAAAAAGAGCGTTTGGAAGTTTGTTCATATTCTCTATGCCTTCCAAAACTTTTTTCAATTTGTCTTTTTCTCTTGAAAGGAACAATCTTTCCTTCTTGGTAATCTTTTCAAATGTACCATCAGTTTCTTGCTTTTCAATTGAGTGAAGTCTCTTAATACTTTTTCTAATGGTAGAAAAATTTGTGAGCATTCCACCTAACCAGCGTTCGGTAACCCAATATTGGTCACTACGGCGTGCTTCGGTTTCAATAATGTTTTTAGCTTGTTTTTTTGTTCCTACAAACAGCACTTTCTTCCCTTCGGAAGTAAGGTTGAATATTTTTTCAGCCGCTGATTGTAAAAGAAGTTGAGATTTTTTTAAATCGATGATGTGAATCCCGTTCTTTTCCATAAAAATATATGGTTTCATTTTGGGATTCCAACGACGTGTCAAGTGCCCGAAATGCGCACCTGCTTCAATAAGAGTAGTGAGATCTACTTTGTTCATAGAATATGCTCCTGTTTTACTTCTACTTTCTTCTACTTTACCTTTCACCCCGATTATTCGGGACACAGGAGGTAAATCTGAAAGTATGGATGATTAATTAAGTACTTAAAAAAATTATCTTTTAGAAAATTGAAATCTTTTTCTAGCTTTTGGTTGTCCGTATTTTTTCCGTTCGACCATTCTTGGATCTCTCGTCATAAATCCGGCTTCTTTTAATTTTGGACGAAATTCAGGATCGATCGATTCAAGCGATCTTGCAATGCCTAAACGAATTGCTTGCGCTTGACCGGTTATTCCGCCGCCAGCTACTTTTGTAGAAACGTCGTATTTCCCTTGAGTATCGGTAACGATAAAAGGTCCAAGAATATCTTCACGGCTTACTGCTTCAGGAAAAGCTTGTTCAAAGGCTTTACCGTTAACCGTAATAATTCCGGTTCCGCTTCTCAGAATAACACGAGCTACAGCTGTTTTTCTTCTTCCAACAAAAATTTGATCTGCCATTTCTTCTCCGTTAAAAACTTAATACTTCTGGTTTTTGAGCTGTATGCGGATGTTCTTCACCGCGGTACACTTTTAATTTTTTGAAAATCTGTCTTCCTAATCTTGTTTTCGGAAGCATTCCTCTTACAGCAGTTTCAATAACCCATTCAGGTTTTTTAACTGTCATTTCTTTATATGCTCTTTCTTTCAAACCGCCGGGGTATCCGCTGTAATGATAATAGTTTTTCATTTCGTGCCGTTTTACTGCGATTTTTACTTTGTCTGCATTAATTACGACAACAAAATCACCTGTATCCATATTTGGAGTAAAGGTTGCTTTTCTTTTTCCACGGATAACCATGGCAACTTCTGAAGCTAATCTTCCTAACGTTTGATCTTTAGCATCAACAACATACCATTTCTGATTAGCGTCTTCCGGTTTAATAAATCTGGTCAATTTTTCTTGTTTCACGTAAAATTCCTCCGAATTTTTAAATTCGTTTTTATAAAGGCTT
>Ga0172379_10001703_pt1 | contig 42474 bp, 41 predicted proteins | sample GrowelOW334metaG_FD_119756 | JGI IMG/M metagenome (GOLD analysis project Ga0172379, IMG submission 119756) | Groundwater microbial communities from an aquifer near a municipal landfill in Southern Ontario, Canada - Groundwater well OW334 metaG | ecosystem: Environmental > Aquatic > Deep... | reverse complement strand
TTTTTGTAAGAATTTATTTTTTTGGCGGTAAAAAGGTTGTCAGAATAAAAAACGATACCAAGATAGGTGTGGGAGTTATCCACAGTTTTGTGGAAAAAGTATTGTATTATGTTTTGAAATGCGAGATAATTAAAGGAGTTCGAAGCAATAAATATTTTTGGTCGGTTTATTGCAAACTAATTTAATAATTTAATTTTAAAATTATATGGCAGCAAAAAAGAAAGCAAAGAAAGTAGCAAAGAAGAAAGTAGCAAAAAAGGGAAAGAAGCGAGCATAGTTTCTCTTTAAAAAACTTCCGTCGAAAGTCGGAAGTTTTTTTGTTTTGTGCTAAGATATATTTATGAGTTTATATAGTAAAATATTCGGTGATGAGAGTTCTAAATTCATCAAAAATACCGAAAAAATAGTGTCTAAAATTAATGCTCTCGAAGAGTCTATTTCGAAGTTGTCTGATCTAGATTTTCCAAAGAAAACGTTAGAATTCAAAGATAAATTATCTAAATCCGACAATAAGAAGGAAACCTTAGAAGAAATATTACCAGAAGCTTTTGCGTTGGTCAGGGAAGCAATGAAGCGCGTAGATAATAAGCGATTGTTTGATGTGCAATTAATCGGTGGACTGGCTCTTCATCAGGGCAAAATTGCCGAGATGAAAACAGGAGAAGGTAAAACTTTTGTGGCTGTTTTGCCGGCATATTTAAATGCACTCGAAGGGGGTGGTGTACACATTGTCACTGTGAACGATTATCTTTCACGCATTGGAGCAGTTTTGATGGGGCAAGTTTATAATTTTTTAGGATTAAGTGTAGGTGTTATTAATTCACAAAATGTTTCTTATTTATATGATGCGACTCATCAAGAAGAAGATGGAGATAGAGATAAGATTGGAGAATTTAAAATTGTCTATGATTTTTTAAAACCATGTTCTAGAAAAGAAGCATATTTAGCGGATGTGACTTATGGTACGAACCATGAATATGGTTTTGATTATTTGCGAGATAATTTAGTGACCTCATTTGCTGATATGGTTCAGAGAGGACATAACTTTGCAATTGTTGACGAGGTGGACTCCATTTTAATAGACGAAGCGCGTACCCCACTTATTATTTCTTCTGCTTCTTTAGATTCTTCTGATTTTTATATCAAATTTTATCAAATTGCTAAACAGTTAAAACGTGATACAGATTACGAGGTAGATGAAAAGCTAAAAGCTATTTCTCTCACCGACGAAGGAATTAGTAAAGCAGAGAAACTCCTTGGAATATCCAATATTTATACCGAAAAAGGAATTAAATATGTGCATCATTTAGAAACAGCAGTAAAAGCGCAAGCTATTTTTGAACGTGATAAAGATTACGTGGTAAAAGAAGGAGAAGTTGTTATTGTAGATCCATTTACTGGACGTCTCCAGCCAGGCAGGCGTTGGTCTGAAGGTATTCATCAAGCCATAGAGGCGAAAGAGGGTGTTAAAATTGAAAAGGAAACTCGCTCTTCAGGTTCTATTACTTTTCAGAATTATTTTAGATTCTACAAGAAGCTTTCCGGTATGACCGGCACAGCAGCAACTTCAGCGGAAGAATTTTTAAAGGTTTACGGGCTTGATGTTATTGTTATTCCTACCAATCGGCCTGTTGTGCGCTTGGACCAGAGTGATTTAATTTTTCAAAGTGAAAAAGGAAAGCTTCAGGCAATTGCTAAGAAAGTAAAAGAATTAAATACAAAAGGAACTCCTGTTTTAATTGGAACAATCTCAATTGAAAAAAATGAACTTCTTTCTGTGTATCTCAGACAAGAGGGAATACAACATACAATTCTAAATGCCAAGAACCATGAAAAGGAAGGAGAAATAATTGCGCAGGCTGGTCGTCGTGGAGCGGTAACTATCGCTACCAACATGGCTGGACGTGGAATAGATATTAAACTTGGGGGTAACCCTCTTGTAAAAGAAGAATATGAATTTGTGAAAAGTGTTGGTGGACTTTTTGTTCTAGGTACTGAAAGACATGAAGCACGTAGAATAGACAATCAGCTTCGAGGCCGTGCTGGTAGACAGGGTGATCCAGGGGCGACTCAATTTTATGTTTCATTAGAAGATGATTTAATGCGCGTATTCGGTTCGGAGAAAATTCAAACGATGATGGGGAGATTTGGAATACCCGAAGATCAACCGATTGAGAATCGGTTTATTAATAGAACACTTGAAGGAGCGCAGGCAAAGATAGAAGGTTTTCACTTTGATGCCCGCAAGCATACACTTGAATATGATGATGTGATGAATCACCAGCGTAAAATAATATACGAAAGACGACAAAAAATGTTACAAGCAGATAAAACAGAAATCGAAGCTCTACTCAAGAGTATTTCCGAAAACAAAGAAGAAGGAGAGAAAATAATTGAAGAGAAAAGACAAAAACTTGGTGATGAAGCATTTTTTGAAACGGTTAGGAGAATTGCTTTATATACGACGGACACTCTTTGGATGGAACATCTGGAAGCGATGGACTATTTACGTGGTTCAGTTAATTTAAGAGCTTATGGACAGCGAGAGCCAATAGTGGAATATAAAAAAGATGGATTAATGATGTTCAAGGAAATGGAAGAAGTTTTTAAAGAACAAGTTTTTTCATTGGTTGGCACTATAAAGACTGAAAACGTTATTAATATGAAGATGGAGGCGAACGAACCAAAGCAAACTTTAATTACAAGTCACGACGAGCCGAGCGAACTCGGAGGGAAAAAAGATTTACATGCACAAGTAAGTGGGATGAAAGAAGTTGGCCGTAATGATCCTTGTCCTTGTGGTGCTATTAATCCAGCTACTGGTGAGTGTTATAAATATAAAAAATGTGGTCTCATCAATGCTCCTCAACACCGGAAGTCGTTGGTGAATTAAAAAGATAAAAAGGTGTTGAATTTCTTATGAAAAATTTAGAAATTGGAGGGGTTTATGAACACTATAAGGGGATTAGGGTGAAAGTCCTTTTTGAAGCGATTGATAGTGAGACGAAAGAACATTTGGTTATTTATGTGCACTTAGAAGATGGGGTTATTTGGTCTCGACCAAAACATATGTTTTTAGAAAATATTATATTAGATGGTAAAGAGATTGAAAGATTCAAAAAAGTGGAGCAAGAAATTTCAACAAGACCAGCCAGAAAAAGTTTAGATAATTAAAGTTGCCACTGAATGCAAAATCTAATTAAAAAATTAAAGCTTAAAAGACGAGGCATTACGCTATTAGCTGGAATGCATTTTTATGGTAATCCATCAGCCAAGTTGAAAATTGTTGGAGTAACGGGAACTAATGGCAAAACAACAACAGCAACTCTTCTTTACAGAATTACAACAGCTCTTGGTTATAAAGCTGGGCTTATTAGCACAGTGGAAAATATTATAGACGGAGAAGTTGTTGCCACTTTAGATGGTAGACCAACTCCAGGCACTACCCCTGATCCTATAATTTTACATAAACTATTAAATAAAATGGCAGAAAAAGGATGCGAATATGTTTTTATGGAAGTTAGTTCACATGCATTGGACCAGAACAGGGTAGCGGGAATAAATTTTGCTGGAGGAATTTTTACAAATTTGACGCATGACCACTTAGATTATCACAAGAATTTTGAAAATTATTTTGGAGCGAAGAAAAAGTTTTTCAAGATGCTAAATGAAAAAACTTTTGCGCTTTCAAACATTGATGATGAATATGGCGAAAAAATGCTAGAAGATATTAAAGCCAAGAAATACACTTATGGCTTCAAGCATCAGGCTGATTTTAATGAAAAATTGGAAACAAAACTAATTGGTGATTTTAATATGTATAATGTTCTTGCTGTTTACGCTTCTTTAATACTTCTAGGTATGAATAAAGAAAAAGTAAAAGAACATCTTAAAAATGTTTTACCACCTAGGGGTAGATTTGATTATTTTAAAAGCTCATCAGGCATTACGGCTATTGTAGATTATGCGCATACCCCTGATGCACTTCAAAATGTTTTGAAAACTGTGCAGGGCATAAGAGAAAAAGGCCTCTCTGCCGGTAGGCAGGGAGGTAAGATAATTTCTATTTTTGGCTGTGGGGGAGACCGTGATCCATTAAAACGTCCCAAAATGGGGAAGATCGGAGTAAGTTTATCTGATATTGTTATTTTTACATCTGACAACCCAAGAAGTGAAGATTCTGAAAAAATTATTGAACAGATGAAAGAAGGATTATCTGAAGAAGATATGAAAAAAGTGATAACTATTAGCAGTAGACATGAGGCAATTAAAGAGGCGGTAAAGATAGCTCAAAAAGGAGACATTATTCTTTGTGCAGGGAAAGGACACGAAGATTATCAGGAAATCAAAGGTGTAAAATATCATTTTGACGATATAGAAGAACTTAAAAAAACATTCCAGCAAAAATAGCAGAAAAAACGCACACATAAAATTCTGCTGAATTTTTGTTCAAGACTCGGCTCGTCAGCCTCCGTAGTCATTTTTTCAGCTATTTTTGCTCTCATTCTTATGTTAATATGGCTTTATGGTTCCAAAAGCTAAAATTTTTAATTTTATTGGGTATAATATTTCTCCAAAAAGTGGGGAAATAATCTTTAAATATTCTATAGAATTTTATAACCAAAAAACTATCAATTTTTCTGAGAAAATAATTTTACCCCAAGCTTCAAAGAATTTAAAGAAAAAAGAGATTCATAAATTTCTTGAACCACTTAGTCTTATTTTAGGAATAAGTTATTATAAATTATACTATTCTCCTAAAATCAAAACTTTCTTTAAACTTTCAAAAGAGGAAGCCGAATTTTGGAATACTGTGTATCGAAAAGGTTTAGGAGAATTCTTATATAGAAACAAACTCGATCCAAAAAAAATTGCAAAATTTCCATATACTAAGCACGCAGTTGAATCTGTAAGAATTAAAACTAACAACTCCGTTTTACTAGGAATTGGTGGCGGAAAAGACTCTATTGTCGCTATAGAACTTTTAAAGAGTTTTAAAGTTTCCTTATTCTCAATTGAAACAGAACACCCAGATCCTATTTCTGCAAGAATTATTAAAGAATCTATAAAATCATCTTTGAAAATAAGAAGAATTTTAGACCCAAAAATTTTCAAAGAGCACGAGGGATCATATAATGGGCATGTTCCAGTTTCAGCTATTTTTGCATTTTTAGGTATTTTGTCTGCTTTTTTATATGAACATAAGTATGTTGTTGTTGGTAATGAATATAGTAGTAATTTTGGAAATATAAAGTATAAAAACGAGACAATAAATCATCAATGGAGTAAGTCGAGTGAATTTGAATCATTATTTCAGGAATACACTAAAAAATTTATTACTCCAGATATTATTTATTTTTCTCTACTTCGACAATTTTATGAAATTAGAATTGCTAAAATGTTTGCTCAGTATAAAAAATATTTTTCTTTATTTTCTAGTTGTAATAGAAACTTTAGAATTTTTAAATCGCGGCCGAATTCTCTTTGGTGTGGAGAATGCCCGAAATGTGCCTTTGTTTTTTTAATATTAGCTCCTTTTGTAAACAGAGCGGAACTTGTTAAAATTTTTGGCAAAAATCTTTTAAACGACTCAACACTCCTTCCTCTTTTTAAAGACTTGCTTGGATTTGGGAACATGAAACCTTTTGATTGTGTGGGAACTTTTGAAGAAGCAAAGGCTGCTCTTTATTTAGTATCTCAAAAATCAAGAAAAGATATCATTGTTAAGACCTTACTTCCTATGATTCATAATCCAAAGAAGTTTGTCGAAAAAGTGTTCAAGACTTCTCCTGCGCCGACACTCCCCGTTAAATTTAAATTTCTTGGAATTGAGAATGTCTGTATCATTGGATATGGCAAGGAAGGGGAAATTACTGAATCATATATAAAGAAAAATTATCCTAAACTGAAAATAAAAATTTTGGATCAAGGGATAGATAATAATTACCTAGAGAAACAATCAAATTATGATCTAGCTATCAAGACTCCAGGAATATCAAGATCTAAAATAGAGATACCTTATACAACGGCTACCAATATTTTCTTTTCAGAAAATAAGAATTTAACGATTGGCATCACTGGCAGTAAAGGAAAAAGTACGACTGCCAGTTTAATATATGAAATTTTAAAGAAAGCTGGTAAAAAAGTTCGCTTGCTGGGCAATATAGGCAACCCAATGCTTGGAGCGTTATTAGAATCTCCCAAAATTGATGGAATTTTTGTTATAGAACTTTCAAGTTATATGTTAGAAGACATTGAATATTCTCCAAATGTTGCCGTGCTTTTAAATTTATTTCCTGAGCATATGAATTATCATGGTGGGGTAGAAAATTATTACAAGGCCAAAAATAATATTTTCAAATTTCAAAAACCAAATGATATTTCGTTTTGCCCACCATTCATCACTAAAGTTCCTCTTAAAAACTTTGAAATTCCACTACTTGGTACGCATAATTTAGAAAATATCAAAGCAGCCGTAAAAGTAGCAAAACTTTTTAAAATTTCAGATAAAATAATACGTGAAGCTATTATTAATTTTAAAAGTTTACCTCATCGTCTTGAATATGTGGGAGAATTTAAAAAGATAAAATTTTATGATGATGCAATTTCAACTACTCCAGAGTCTACTATTGCTGCTTTAAAAGCGCTTCCACAAACGGCTACCATAATGTTGGGAGGAGAGGATCGTGGTTATGATTTTTCTGTATTAGAAAAAGTTCTAAGAAAAAGTAATGTAAAAAATCTTGTATTATTTCCAGATACCGGTAAAAGGATTTTAAAATCAAAGAAAGGTTTTAAGATTTTAGAGACAAATAGCATGGAGAAAGCAGTCGATTTTGCTTTTAAAAATACACCTGAAGGGACTATCTGCCTTTTGTCAAATGCATCGCCCTCTTATTCATTGTGGAAGAATTTTGAAGAAAAAGGTGATTTATTTAAGAAATTTGTTATAAAATATGGGGAAAAATAATATGCCAGATCTAGATTTATCAAAAATTAAAAGAATCTTTTTTGTCGGTATTGGAGGACTTGGTATATCTGCTCTGGCTAAAATGGCAATTTCTAAAGGAATAGATGTTTCTGGGGTAAATGATGATGAAAGTCCAAAAACTCTTGATCCTCTTCGTGCACTAGGCGTAACTATTTTTTTTCAGAATGAATTGCATGAATTACCGGAAGCGGATCTATATGTTTATAGTGACGCTTGGCTTTTTCGAGGTCCAGAAATATTACAAAAAGCAAGAGAGACGGGTAAGCCGGTGTTAAGTTATTTTGAAGCATTGGGTCAATTCGCAAAAGAATATAAAGTTATAGCAATTGCCGGCACTCATGGGAAGACAACAACTACGGCGATGGTGGCAGAAATCCTGATTGAGTCAGGCTTAGACCCTACAGTGATTGTTGGTTCTTTTGTTAAAAAATTTAATAGTAATTTTAGAATTGGTAAAAGTAAATACTTAGTAGTTGAAGCTGATGAATACAATAGACACTTTTTGAATTTTAATCCATTTATAGCGGTGGTCACAAATATCGAGGTAGATCATTTAGATTGTTATAAAGACTTAGCAGATATCCAAAATGCTTTTAATAAATTTCTTTCACAAAGTAAAAACAAAGTCATAGATTACACTAAATATTTAGAAAAAGTACCAAAACTTTCTATCCCCGGAGTTCACAATAGGATGGATGCAGCTGCAGCTATGGCAGTAGCAGATGTTTTAAACATTAATGAAGAAGTTACTCAAAAAGCCTTAAGCGAATTTTCTGGTACTTGGAGACGTTTAGAGAAAAAAGGGGAGACTCAAGAAGGGGTCATCGTTTATGATGATTATGCTCACCATCCGACTGAAATCAAAGCTAGTCTACAAGCTTTGCGAGAACTTTACCCAAGAGGAGAGAAAAACATAACTATTCTTTTCCAACCTCACTTATACAGTAGAACCAAGGCTTTATTTAATGATTTTGTGACTTGTTTTGATGATGCTGACAATGTTCTACTTTTACCTATCTATTTTGCTCGTGAAAAAGGAGATCCAGAGGTCTCAAGTGAGAAATTAGCTGATGCAATACGTTTACATCGTGGAGAAGCTATTGCTTTTCAAAGCTTTAACGAAGCAGAAGAGTGGATTTCGAAGATGAAAATAGGCTCAAATGATGTGTTTGTAACGATGGGGGCTGGGGAAGCTTACAAGGTTGCTGATGTAATCTTCAAGCTAGCCTAAAACTTATCCACAAGTCATTGATTACTCTATTTTTTACTGTATTTGTCAATAGGTATGTCTTAAAATACCCTTATTTTATAAGGTATTTTCTATTTGACATATGATAAAAACGTTTCATAACGATTGACTTTTAGGTATAATTATGACAATATATAGGGGTAAGTCAAAGTTTGGCTGAGATAGAAATACAGGAGTTGGCGGAGCACATACCGCTCAAATATGAAAAATAACAATCTAATACGTTTTCTTCAATCTCTGGTTCTTTTACCTGTTATGACTATGGCTATCCCACTCGGGACTGCTTATAATACTGGTATTAGTTCTGGGATTCCTCAAAATGTATTAGCTCAACAACTTAATAGTAGCTCCTTTAGTACACTCGCTATTAATCAAGTGGTGGACTTTGAGGCAGAGTTAAATGTAAAAATTAAGATTCAAAAAGCAGAGTCTATTGATGCTTATTTTGCTGAGCATGATATGCCCTTAGAAGGAACTGGGATGAAAATGGTAGAAGAAGCAGAGAAGAATGGCCTTGATTGGCGTTTATTGCCAGCTATTGCGATAAGAGAATCTACTGGGGGGAAAAATGATTGTAAAAAAGCTTCTAATAATGCTTTTGGTTGGGGTTCTTGTAAGATTAGTTTTAAATCAAATGAAGAGGCTATTGAAGTAGTAGCTAAGAATTTAGGAGGGAATAATCCAAAAACTGCTAAACACTATGACAATAAGACCAGTAAGGGAATTTTAGAAGCATACAATCCGCCTTCTATTATCCCTCATTATGCGCAACAAGTGATGTCTATAATGAAAGATATAGGTGACGAAGATCTAGCATTAGTTTCTACTACTTCAACTACCTAAAAAAATCCCGCATTAAAAGCGGGATTTTAGATTTTTGATACAATTATAAGGTTATAAATTAACAATAAAAATATGGAAAATAATCAAAAAGGTTTTGTGGGAATGGGTATCATAATAGCAATTATTGCTGTTTTGGCTATTGGTGGGGTTGCGTATTATGTGGGAACTAAAAATAATCCTGCTCTGCAAAATGTACCAGAAAATAATTCTCAGTCACAGATAGATAATAATGCTTCTACGTCAACAATAGACAAAACTGCAAATTGGAAAACTTATACAAATACAAAATATGGATTTGAAGTAAAATACCCAGAGAATTATTCCATAATTTATACTTCTGGTGATTCACATATTACCTTCAGGTCAAATGGGTCTTGTCAGTCGCCTGTAAGTGAAGGCGGTGAATGGCCTATTGATTGTCAGGCATATGATATTTTGATTCAGCAAAATGCAATAGGTGGTCCAGAGATGTCAAAAATTTTTATTAATGGAATTCAAGCAGAGAAGTTTACCGATTCTAGTGGTATGTGGAGTAATGGGACTCAGATTTTAGTACAGTTTCAAAAAGGTCAGAATTGGTATATACAGACCTTTACTTTTAACCAGAGTAAATCTCAAACAGCCGAAGGTATAATGAACAAAATTCTCTCTACTTTTAAATTTACTGAACCGACTACACAAGTAAATACTTCAAATTGGCAAACATTTAAAAGTGCTAAATATGGGTTTGAAATTCAATATCCATCTGATTTAAATTATTATATTCCTAATAATGGTGAAAGTAGTGTTATCTTTAATAATACAACACAAGCAACAGGTGGTTCGCGTTCTTATAAAATTATTATTGAAGAAATGTCAGGTACAACAATGATAAATGGTGTAGAGAAACAAACAATAGACCTGACTCCTAAAGATATGATACTTAATGCGTTAAATCAACGAAGATGTAATACTGAAAATTCTGAAATAAATTGGGTTTCAATAAACACAGGAGGGGTAGAAGGGATAGAAGCCACAACTCAAAGTGGAAATGCCTGTCTCCAAACTTATCTTCCCTGGGCTGCTTATAAAAAAGATAATAAAATTTATTACATAGAGTCTTCTAAAGCATCAAAAGAAGAATTTAACCAAATTCTTTCTACCTTTAAATTTACTGAACCAACTACAAAAGTAAATACTACAAATTGGAAAACATATACTGATGCGAAATACAATTTCGCCTTTTCATATCCATTAGATTTTGCTTTATCCTCTCGTTTAAAACAATGTAACGGAGGCGAATCTTTAGATAGTCGAGCGTGTCTTGAGTACACAGGCAACCAAACTTCCAATGGATTTACGGCAGCTTCTATTGATGTGCGTGTTAATAAATCTATGACGATTGATGAGTGTCAAAAAACATGGCCTACTACCGATGTCGGAGTGCCAACCACACAACAAAAAACTATAAATGGCATTATCTTTTACCATGACCTCATTGGAAGTGGTGCGGCCGGCATGTTCGATACTATTGATCAGTACCGTACATATCGCAATGGTACTTGTTACACTATTGCACTCGATGTCGCATCCAATAGGGGCCAATCTGAGAAAGGGTTAAGTAATGAATTTTCCGATATGATGCTTACTAAATTACAATCAGTTCTCTCCACTTTTAAATTTATAAAATAATTCAATATACGCCATAGTATATATTACAAAAAATCCCGCATTTAGCGGGATTTTTTAATTGATATCTTTATTCCAAATATATCAAGGTCATTTTCTGATCTTTTGGTTCAAACAAGGTAATTTGGAAATTATAATTTTTTCCAAGTTCTAATTTAGTACGGAGTGCGGCTTCAGAAGGGAAGGTGGAATTATGAACAAGCCCAGCCACACCTTCTTTGATGGATACGAGTGCGCCGTGTTTGTTGTATTTAATAACTACTCCTTTAATGATGTCTCCTTTTTTTAATTTTCCCTCAAATTCTTTCCATGGACTTTCTTTTAGAGCCTTAATAGAAAGAGATATTTTACCATCTTTTATTTCAATTACCTTAGCTTTTACCTTATCTCCAACCTTGAAAATACTTCGTGGGTCTTCCACTAGTCCCCAATCAAGCTCAGAAATGTGAACTAGCCCTTCTAGCCCATCTTCTAGTTTCAAGAAGACTCCGAAATCTACTATTCCAGCAACAGTACAGTCCAAATTATCACCGATATTGTATTTACTTAGAATCTCCTTTTTCTCTTCAGGGTTATTATCTTTTTCAGAAAAGATTAACTTTCCTTCTTTTGGAAGAGTGGAAATAATCATCACCGAGATGTGTTCTCCAACAAGTTTTTTCAATTCTTTTAATATTTTATCTTTATCTGAATCTAGGACACGAGGATAATGATTGGCTTTAAGCTGGGAAGCTGGTAAAAATCCTTGGATTCCTTGCCATTCCAAGATGAGGCCTCCTTTATTAGCATCTTTTACTTCTAAATTCAAAATTGTTTTCGATTTGATTGCTTTATCTGCTTCGTTCCAAGAAAGAGCTTGTTTGGCCTCTTTTAGGGAAAGTTCTATATAGCCATCTTCGTTTTCTAGTTCAACAATCTTTGCTTTGATGATGTCGCCTAGATTGATTTTGTTTATAACATCTTTTGCGTTGATAAATTCTCGGCCATAAATAATACCTGCACCAAAGGGTGCCAAATCTACATAGACGGAAGATTTTTCTATTAAAATCACTGGACCTTCTACTAGAGAGTCGATTTCTGGCCTAATAAGACTACGATCGGTGACAGAGTTTAACACTAAGTTTTCTTTTAGACCTTCTTCCGCTATTTCTTCTGTATTTTTATTCATAAATATTCCTTTTAAAATTAAAACATCCGCCTTGAAGCGGATATAAGGCTTAGGTTCTAAAGAGGTTACTTACACTCAATAGGGTTACCCTAAATCCTGCTTTTAATGCTTTTACTCTAGCAAAAAATATGTTAGAATGCAAATAATGATAATCACATATTTCGGTAAACAGTTTTTTAAGATTCAGCAAGGAGAGATGGTCCTTGCTTTTAATCCTGTTAGTAAGAGTTCTAAAACTGATGTTTCTGCGCATTTTGGTGCAGACATTGCTTTTGTAACAACTAATCACCCTGATTATAACGGCATAGAACAATTAAGTCACGGAGAGCGAACCCCTTTTGTTATTAATGGACCAGGAGATTACGAGATAAAAGAAATTTTTATTAAAGGAGTACTTTCAAATGGAATTATTGCTGGGAAAAAATATATCAATACAATTTATTTATTGACAGTGGACGGTATTAATATTGCTTTTTTGGGTGCATTGTCTGAAGGAGAACTTTCCAAGGAATCACGTGAAGCATTAAATAGTCCAGATATTATTTTTCTTCCAATAGGGGGTTTGCCTACAGGTGAAGGAAAGGGGAAAGAGGCAGGTTTACTAGATACTAAAATGGCAGCTAAATTAGCATCATCACTTGAGCCGAAATTAATAATTCCGATGGATTACACCGAGAGCACACTTAAAGCATTTTTAAAAGAAATAGGAGAAGAAAAAGCACTAGTGACAGATAAGTTAACCTTGAAAAGAAAAGATTTAGAAAATAAAGAAGGAGAGGTGATGGTATTGCAACCAGTGTAAAATTATAAAGTAAAAAGTTTTTAAACTACGAGCTTAACGCCACATAAAATTTTATGAAAAAAATATTTCATCATATTAGGAGACAACCAGAAGAAACGAAGAGATACATTTTACATATTCTTATTTTATGTTTTGCTGTCATTTTATTTTTTCTATGGACTTATTCTCTAGGAACAACCTTAACGAGTACAGATACGGAAGAACAAATAAAAAAAGACTTAAAACCATTTTCTGTATTGAAAGACAACATAACAGATGGATACAATAGTATCAAAGAATCAGATTTGAATATAACGCAATAATAAAAATAATTTATGGCAAAAAAGTCCTCCTCAGAACCAATTGAAGAAAAAAAAATAGATACAATTCTGCCGGTTGATATTGTAGCGGAAATGAAAGAGTCGTATATAGCATATGCTATGACCGTTATTACTTCGCGTGCTCTGCCAGATGTTCGAGACGGACTAAAGCCTGTACATCGTAGAATTTTATTTGGAATGAACGAAATGGGTCTGACTGCCTCTGCTCGTTTTCGAAAGTCTGCAGCTATTGTCGGAGACGTGCTTGGAAAATATCATCCACATGGTGATACGGCGGTTTATGATTCTATGGTTGGAATGGCGCAAGAATTTTCTTATCGTTATCCTCTGGTTTGGGGACAGGGGAACTTCGGTTCAATTGATGGAGATAGTGCGGCCGCTATGCGTTATACGGAAGCAAAAATGACCAAGATATCAAGTGAATTACTGAGAGACTTAGAAAAAGAAACGGTTGATTTTCGTCCAAATTATGATGGAACACGCAAGGAGCCAATAGTACTTCCAACGACAGTTCCGTCTTTACTTTTGAATGGTACCCTTGGTATCGCTGTTGGGATGGCGACGAACATTCCTTCACATAATCTAGCAGAAGTATTGGATGCCACGAATTATTTAATTGAAAATAGTGATGCAACCACAGAAGATTTAATGCAATTTGTTAAAGGTCCAGACTTTCCTACCGGGGGAATTGCTTATGGTTATAAAGACATGCTTCATGCATATGGGTCAGGACGAGGTGGAGTAGTCTGTCGAGGTGAAGCAGAAATAGTTGAGCAAAAAGACGGAAATTTTTCAATTATTATTACCTCGATTCCTTTTCGAGTAAATAAGTCTAATTTAATAGTTAGTATTGCAGAGCTAGTTCAAGAAAAGAAACTGGAAGGTATCAAAGGACTTCGTGATGAATCTACGAAAGACATCAGAATTGTTATTGATTTAAAAGGAAGTGCTCATCCTGAAAAAGTTTTAAACTATATTTATAAAAATACTCAACTTGAATCAAATTTCAATTTTAATATGGTTGCTCTAGTCGAAGGTGTACCCCAGACTCTCTCTCTTAAATCTATTCTTGCTCTTTTTATCGAACACAGAAAAGAAGTTGTGAAGCGTAGGTCTGCCTATGATTTACGTAAAGCACAAGAACGTGAACATATTTTGCTTGGCTTAAAAAAGGCCTTGGATAAAATAGATCGAGTTATTACTGTTATTCGTGCCTCCAAGAATTCTCAAATAGCCAAGGTTAATTTAATGAAAGAATTTAAATTTTCAGACCTGCAAGCAGCAGCGATTTTAGAAATGAAACTGGCAAAATTAGCTGGGCTCGAACGAAAAGCCGTAGAAGACGAACTTACAGAGAAACAAAAATTTATTGCTACCATGAAAGATTTACTAGCTAGTCCTAAAAAAATCTTAAAGATGATTGCTGAAGAATTGAAGGAAATACGTGAAAAATATGCTGATGAGAGAAGGACAAAAATAGTGAAAGGTGGAGTTAAAGAAATTTCTGATGAAGATTTAGTTCCAGAGAAAGAGACAATGCTTGTTTTGACGGCGGGTGGTTATGTAAAATGTACGGACCCATCCGAATATCGTGCTCAAAAGAGAGGGGGAGTAGGGGTGGTTGATCTTGAAACCAAAGAGGAAGATTTTGTCACGATGTTGGTTTCTGGTTCGACTCATAGTAATTTGCTTTTCTTCACAAATCTTGGCAAAGTTTATCAAATGAAAATGTATGATATCCCAGAAGGTCGCAGAGCCACTCGGGGTAAATCCATTATGAACTTTCTAGCGCTCTCGGGAGAAGAAAAGGTGACCTCAATCCTTGCCTTACCAAAAGATTTAGGGAAATCTCCATCTTCACTTATGTTGGTTACTAGAAATGGAACAGCTAAGAAAATGTCATCAGAAAGTTTCAAAGACGTTCGCAGAAGCGGTATTATTGCTATTCGCTTAGACAAAAATGATCAACTTATCTCAGCACTTTTAGTTGAAAAAGGAGATGAAGTTATGATTGCCACAGCGGATGGTCAATCTATTAGATTTAAAGAATCTGATGTGCGTGAAATGGGGAGAACAGCTGGAGGAGTAAGTGGTATTAAACTAAAAAAGACTGATGAAGTTATTGGTGTAGACGTCATAAAAAAAAGTAAAGAAAAAAGTTCATCCGCCGTGGCTGGTGCATTTCTTACTATGAGTGCAAATGGTTTTGGCAAAAAAACTAATTTAAAAGAATATAAAGTTCAAAAACGTGGTGGCTCAGGTGTGAAGACAGCAAAAGTAACTTCCAAAACGGGCAAGCTTATCGTAGCCAAAGTTTTGACAGGAGAAGAGATAGAATTAATTGCCATGTCCAAAAAAGGACAAGTTATTAGAACAGCTTTAAAAGACATTTCTTCTCTTGGTCGTCAGACTCAAGGGGTAACGATAATGCGTTTACGTTCTGGTGATGGTATTGCTTCGCTTGCTTGCATTTAGAGTGTTACAATACATTGTATGTTCACTAATCCATTAAAAAATTTAAAAGCCTTTGGGTTAAAGGAAGATAACATCATAGCTGATTTGGGTGCGGGGACGGGATATTACTCTATCGCGGCCGGAGGATTAGTATTAAAAGGAAAAGTGTATGCAGTTGAATTACAAAAAGACTTTTTAGATACTATTAAAAGTAAGATACTTGAAGCTCACTTGAAAAATGTTGAAATTATTTTGGGAGATGTGGAGAAGCTTGGAGGGACGAAACTTGGTGATGGTGTAGTCGATGCAGTTGTTGCTTCCAATATACTTTTCCAAGTAGAAGATAAAGAAAAGTTTATTGAAGAGATAAAAAGAATATTAAAACCTAAGGGCAGAGTTCTATTAATTGATTGGTCCGAGTTGTCAATTATGGGTGGAACCGCTATCGTTCCTAAAGATAAAGCAGAAGAAATGTTTAAAAAAGAAGGTTTTGTAGTAGATAGAGAAATTGATGCAGGAGCGCATCATTATGGTATGATATTAGTGAAGTCATAAAGTCATAAAGTAAAATTTAAAATAATTAATGAAAAATTTCCAACTGATTATTATAATTATATTTATTGTTGCAGCTATTTTTGGTGTTTTAGTTTTTTCTGGCGCAATTCCAATCGGAAAGACTACTACTGGAGGTCTGGGTAAGGTAGTTTTGTGGGGGACTGTGCCAAATACAGTAATCTCTCCTGCTATAAAGGATTTTAACGATGCCAATCAATCTTTTATTGTTACTTATGTACAAAAACCTGTTGATACTTTTGACCAAGACTTACTTGAAGCTACTGCTTCGGGAACAGGGCCAGATATGTTTTTTTTGCCTGACAATTTAGTTTTTCATTATGCTGATAAAATTTTTAGTATTCCGTATTCGAGTTATCCTCTAGCTTCCTTTAAGAATAATTTTGCCAGTGCTGGCGAAGTGTTTTTAACCTCTCAAGGTATTTTAGCTTTTCCAATGTCTATTGATCCACTTATGATGTATTACAACAGGAGTATGCTAGATGCTAATGGAGTGGTCTATCCTCCAGCTTACTGGAATGATGTAACAAGTGTCGTACCTCTTCTTACTAAAAAAGATGATTCAAATAAAATAATAAAAAGTGGTATAGCCTTTGGGCAATTTTCAAATATAACTAATGCTAAAGATATCTTAGCTACTATTTTTTTGCAGGCTGGTAATCCAATTATCAAAGAACAAAATGGAGTTTTTGTTTCAACATTAGATTCATCAATTGGAAATTTTAATCTTCCCTCAATCTTAAAATTTTACACTGATTTTGCGGATCCTAGTAATACCGTTTACTCTTGGAATAAATCATTCCCAAATTCTATTGACGCTTTTTCTAAAGAGGATTTAGCACTTTATTTTGGTTTTGCTTCTGAACTTCAATCTTTAGTAAATAAAAATCCTAATCAAAATCTTTTTGTTGCTCCTGTCCCTCAGATTAAAACTTCTAATTCTAAAGTAACTGGAGCTCGAATAACTGGATTAGCTATTTCGTCTTTTTCTAAAAACATTACTACAGCCTTTACCGTAGCAAGCCTGATGGCTACAGGCGATTTTGCCTCAAAGTTTGCGACAGAGACGGGGACAGTGCCAGTCCGTCGAGATTTACTTGCTACTATTCCACAAGATGCCTATTCTCCTATTTTTTATAGTTCAGCCCTATATGCTAAGAGTTGGCTTGACCCATCACCAAAAGATTCCGCTAATATTTTTAGTGGAATGATTAATGCTGTGATTTCTAATAATATGTCTGTAGGTGATGCGATTAAAGACGCAAGTACAAAAATGCAATTATTATTATTTAAATAAATTTATGTCTAAAACAAAAAAAATTACAATTTCTTTAATAATATTTTTAATTCTTATTATACCGACTATTTCTTTTGCAGCATTAGTTCCAGATTGTACAAATTGTGGCTGGAAGGATTTAATGGATCTTGTAAATAACGTTATCGGTTTTGTTTTGAAAGGGATGGTTATACCAATTGCGGCTATAATGTTCGTTTATGCTGGATTTGAATTAGTAACCTCAGGAGGTAGTACTGAAAAAAGGGGAATAGCAAAAAAAGTTCTTACCAATACTGTTATTGGACTTATCCTAGCTGTAGCTTCTTGGCTTATTATTAGAACGATATTATCAATTTTAGGTTATAACGGGGCTTGGATTGGTTTTTAATATAAGATATAATTATATATATGATTCATTTTTTAAAGAAAAACTTAAATAAGATTGCCTTGATAATTTTTACAGCTTTAATGCCTGTTATTTCTTTTGCTGCAACCAATACTACTCCTAGTGATCCTAATGCTGGAGGTAAAATTATTGACCCACTAGGAAATCGTTACACCGAGCTTCCTGACCTTATTAAAACTATCTTAGAAGGAGCAGTTAAAATTGGCATACCAATAGTGGCTCTTGCTATTATCTATTGTGGTTTTCTTTTTGTTTTTGCTAGAGGTAATCCAGAAAAATTAACCAAAGCTAAAGATGCGCTTTTATGGTCATTAGTTGGGGCAGCTATATTATTAGGGGCGTGGGCTATAGCCAAGATGATACAAGCGACAGTGCTTGCATTATAAATTTATGAAAATCAAAAAATATACATTATATATTGCGATACTAATTATTCTTGTTGGGATATTTATTCCAATCCTAGGAGTTTATGCCGCCGAACCTACACTTAATACTTATGAACCTTTTGTTGCCAATGCTGATCTAAACAGAACAGCACCACAATCAACTTCATCTTGCGACGCTGTAAGTGGTGTAGGGAAATTGATTTGTCAATTTAAGCAAATTCTGAATTCAATTATTCCACTGCTGGTTGCCTTAGGGGTGGTTTATTTTATTTGGGGAATAGTTCAGTATGTTATTGCTGATGGGGAAGAAGCTAAGAAAAAAGGGAAAGACAGAATGATTTATGGCATTATTGGTTTTGCTGTTATTGTTGGTTTATGGGGGCTGGTGAATATTATCGTTCAAACTTTTGGTCTTGGTTCGGCTGTTCCCCCAGAGCTTTCTGCTTTAACAGGAACAGGGGGCTCTACTTGTAGTTCTCCTGGTCCGAAATTTCAAGATGTTTTGTGTTATATCACTACAATTATTAATAATTCTATAATTCCTTTAATTTTTGCTTTGGCAACTGTGATGTTTGTTTGGGGAGTAGTGAATTTTTTTGTTTTGAATGCTGACGAAGAAAAGAAGAGGGCACAAGGTAAACAATTTATGATTTGGGGAATTATTGCTTTAGCAGTGATGTTGTCTGTTTGGGGACTGGTGGGAATATTAGGAAGTACTTTTAATATTAGGAGTACAATTCTTCCGCAAGTTACCCCTCCACATTAAAATTTGCTTCAATTTTTATTAGGGATTATAATTAAGGGATATTATTAGTCATTATAAATTAGTCGAAAGTTCATAAAGTCATAAAGTTATAAAGTAAAATCATGAAAAAGAAATTAATTGCATTATCGGGTTTTGTTTTAGGTTTTGCCCCAGTCGTTGCCTTAGCTGCTGTTACTAGTGGTGGTGTTTCATGTGGTACTACTGGAGGAGTAGTTAGTGACATACCTTCATTATTATGTAAATTTAGTCAATTGCTGAATTCTGTTATTCCTGTTTTGATTGCCTTAGGGGTAGTTTATTTCGTTTGGGGAGTTGTTTCTTATGTTATTTCTGATGACGAAGAGGCAAAGAAAAAGGGTAGAGATAGAATAATCTACGGTATTATTGGTTTAGCTGTTATTATCGCTATGTGGGGATTAGTAGGTATTTTAACTAATACATTTGGCCTTACGAACTCTAATAATACGAATATAAATTTACCGTCAGTAACTTATTAGGACTTGGTTAACTAGGTGCTAGCAAAAATGCTAAAGCCTAAAGTTTAGAATATGCCTATAAAAATAGCTTATGCTGCGAGCACGAGCCTAAATGGATTTATAAAAAATGTTGATGAGATGATTATTAATCCACTGATTGGACTTCTTTTTGCTCTTGCTGTTGTGTATTTTCTTTATGGTGTATTTGAATTTCTTTCAAATCAAGATAAGGAAGAAAAAAAGACAACTGGCAAACAGCATATGATTTGGGGGATTGTTGGTATTACTATTATGATGGGAGTTTGGACAATCCTTGGTATTGTCATGAATACCTTAGGTATATCTGAAAGTGAAATAAATCCTAAGCAGGGAACAGTAAATTTGAGATAATAAAATAACTGAGTAGAAATGAGAAAAGGGGCGTCGTTAATAAAAACGATACCCCTTTTTTTATAGATATGCGTGGCCAGCGCAGATAGTATTAGCCATGACCTCTTTTCCGCTGGTCAGGCGGTACCCGTCTTCTTATTGCTGAAGAACGGAAATTTCTTTGTATACCCACACTTTAACGTGTGGTTTTTTCTTGTCTGACGACAAGAAGACTGCCTCACCGGGTTGAAAACCCTTGGGAGCCTGGAAATCTCCCTGTCCTGGCTGGTCAAACCAGTCGGCATTTTGATATTTGATTCGAATCGGATCTCCATCCGTTCGAACCTGATAACTCCACCCTACAAAACTTTTGCAAGGTGTAAGGCATTCGTTTTCCAGCACGAGTGCCTTGACTTGTTTTACCGGTGCCGGCGGGGGAGGAGGCGTGCCCTCAATGCACATTCCATCCCCTCCACGATAGAAACCGGCTGGGATTTTAACCCATTCGTCGGTTTCCTCGTTTTTGCAATTGCTGAAGTTTTCTGCCAGTTTTGCTTCAGCTTTTGCTTTAATTTTGTAACATTTGTATTGGTATTTAACTCCAACAAAAACAATTACTATCAAGCAGAGAATTCCTGCCCAAGTAACAATTGTTTTGATAAGAGACAGAGGGGTCAGAATTCCTGCCACTATTGCTCCCCAAAAACCAATACATCCAAGCAGTAAAATTCCTGCAATAAAAGCTAGAGGCGAGCCTCCTGTAATCCAAGCTATGAAGCCTAGAATACACATGGCTACTCCCACTGCTAGTAAGATTACAATCTTCATTTCTTTCCTCCTTTTTCTTTTCTATCACCAAAAATACTTGTTATAGCATCTGCGATTATGAACCATACAGGATTTTTTACCCCTGCCGCTGCCGCTTTTCTCTTAAGTGCTTCTCCTGCGATTTCTGCGCTAGAGTGTTGTTCCCGTGCTTTTCGAATTACAGCGGGGAGGTTGTAGTCTTCTAAGTCAATTTGTACCCAGAAACCCCACTCCGTAGTGACAATGTCGTTACCAAGTTTGATATTTATCTCTTTTTCCATTTCCTCCATTACCTCTTTATCAACTTTTCCTGATTTTCCATTTGTTAGATCAGCCTCAGGGAAAAGGTCGTTAAGGGTTTTGTGTTCTAGGGCTTCTTGTAGGTGTGCTACAACTCTGGTCAACACAAGATCACGTCGATTCGCGTAATTGATTTTCGTTGCCGCTTTAACAATGGCTCCCTTTAACAATTTAATGTCTGGGACTGAAGGCATGTCGAGATAACCTACCTGAAGACGTCGCATAATATAATCAACTTCCAGTTCGATCCCGTCTCCTGTAATCAGATTCACATTGGACGGATTCTCCGCCTCATTCTTAAGAGAAACTTCTTTCTCAAGAATTCTATGGATGCCCGGGACGATGAACTCTGTTCCAGGCAGAACAACTTCTGTCTCCCCAGTCCACATGTTGTTGTAGACAAGGGCTGTTGCTGGTTTTACTTCTGTTCTTGACTGTGTAACGAGAAGTAGTAGAACAGAAACTAATATTAAAACAAAAGCAATAAAAATCAAAATCCATAACATATACATTCCTCCTTGCGCTAAGCGCTGTTAGTTAAGCGCTTTTATGCGCGGTTGTATTTTTTATGGAGGCAAACCTCCACACTTATATCTTTAAACACAGGAAACTCCTATGTATAATTTTTTTAGTATTCAATTTTCGAAGGGCAGAATACTCATATATTGTATCATACAATAAGCAAAAAGTCAACCCTTTGGGGGCTGACTTTTTGGTAAAATTCCTTTATTTTTTAATATTTTTTACGCATGTTTCAATGGTGATTCCTCGTAATTTTTTCTAGCACCAAAGACTCTCCTTACAAAGATAACAATAAGTAAAATAAGTATGGCAAACAAAATCCATTGGATTAAACCAGAAGGCAAGAAACTATTTGATCCGAAGATAGCAGTAGCTGCTAAGTTGCTTGCGTTACTATTTGCCTCATCATTTACATTACTGTTTGAATTATTATTACTGTTTGAATTTGTTGTATTGTTTGTTTTGGTCGTATTTGTATTTGAATAAGTGTTATCTGTATTGTTGTTAGTATTATTTGTTACTGTTGTTGCACTTCTTGTTATGGTAGAGGATTGATTGTTGTTATATGTATTTGTGATAGGTATTGGATTGACAGTAAAGTATTGTGCATTAGAATATCCTCCACCTGGAAATCCATTAAAAACATTAATGTAAAATCCATCAGTGTTGTATGTGTCGTTTGGATACAATCTGACTAAAACGTGAGAATAATCTATAAAAGTTGTCACACGGTCAGAACCATTGACCCTAGCTACTGAACTTGGAATAAATCCATTTCCAGTAATTGCGATAATCATATTTGTTCCTCTATTTATATTACTAGAGTTTGGACTTATTGATTCAATATATGGTGCTGGGTTATCAATATATCCTGGCGTTGCAAAAGTCTTAATAGGCATAAGCAATAAGCTAAAAGCTAATATAGACAGTATTTGCAAGCTGAAATTTATTTTGTTTTTATTTATTTTCATCATAAGTGAAGTATAGCACTTATTGATATAAATGTCAAGTGGTATTAGCTTAGTTTGTTTATTGTGCGTCGGGAAGGATTCGAACCTTCGTAGCCCGGAGGCGACAGATTTACAGTCTGTTGTAATTGACCACTCTACCACCGACGCATACATTCATTTTTCTACATACTAAATCTCTATATTAACATAATAGTCTTTCCTGCACACTCTATACCAACGTATATATTTATTTTTTTTACCTACCAAATTTTTATACTAACATAACAGTCTTTTCCACATACTCTATACTGACGCATTCTCTTTAAAATAACATAAAATAATATTTTTTGCATCCTTTTATCACATTTAAACTTGTTGTTTCTGAAAAGATATGTTATTATAAAAATAAGCTCAGAATATTTTTTGGGCTCTTTTTTATGGAAATTAGAAACATAGCAATTATTGCACACGTGGATCATGGGAAAACTACTTTGACTGACGCCCTAATGAAGCAAAATGGTGGACTCCAAACTGAAGGAGTATCAATGGACTGTAACGATCTTGAAAAAGAGCGTGGTATTACTATTTATTCCAAAAATACTTCTATTTATTATAAGGATACAAAGATCAATATTGTAGACACACCAGGTCACGCAGATTTTGGTTCGGAAGTAGAACGTGTTTTGCGTGCTATTGATTCTGTGCTTTTGTTGGTAGATGCAGTTGAAGGACCGATGCCTCAAACTAGATTTGTTTTAAAAAAATCTTTAGAACTAGGGTTAAAGCCGATAGTAGTTATAAATAAAATAGACAAACCGGCCGCTGATCCACACAGAGTGCATGGTGAAATTTTAGATTTATTTTTTGAATTAGGTGCCAATGAAGAGCAGGCAAACTTTGAAACAATTTATGCTATTGGGAAACAAGGAAAAGCATTTAAAAATTTAGGAGATGATTCCAAAGATTTATCTCCACTTTTAGACCTGATTTTAGAAAAAGTTGCGCCAGCTTCTGTCGCCGAAGAGGGGAAGATGTCTGCACAAGTTTTTAATTTGGGTTACGATAATTTCTTAGGAAGAATGGCTGTGGCACGAATTTATTCTGGGAAAATAAAAACTTCTAGTCAGGTTTTCGTAAAGGGTGATCAAGACGGAAAGAATGTAACACGAAAAGGAAAAATTACAAAACTTTTTGTTTTTGAAGGTATTAGTAGAAAGGAAACTGATTTTGCAACTTCTGGTGATATTGTACTTTTAGCTGGAATTCCAGATATTTATATTGGAGAGACTTTATGCGAAGACGAGAGCGTGGAGCCACTTCCACATATTGCCATTGATGAACCAACTCTCTCTCTTAATTTTCTAGTTAATGATTCTCCTTTTGCTGGCACAGAAGGTAAATTTGTGACTTCCAGACAAATCAAAGAGAGATTAGAAAAAGAATTAGAAATCAATGTTGGACTTAAGGTTGATTTTTCTCCAGACCAGAATGGTAACCAAATGGGTCCAAGTTTTTTTAAGGTATATGGCCGAGGCGAACTTCATGTTGCGATATTACTTGAGAATATGAGAAGGGAAGGTTTTGAACTGCAAGTTTCTCAACCGGAAGTTATTATCAAGGAAAAGGATGGAGTGAAGACAGAACCATATGAAGAGTTGGTAATTGATGTTCCGATGGAATTTTCTGGAAGTGTGATTGAAAAAATTGGCAAAAGACGTGGCATTATGAAAGACATGTTAGAAAAGGAGGGTATTGCTAGGGTTATTTTCGATATACCCACTCGTGGACTTTTAGGTTATCGTAGTGAATTTATCATAGATACAAAAGGAGAGGGAATAATGAGCTCTCGAGTGACTGGGTTTAAAGAATATGCTGGGGAAATAAAAAAGAGAGAGTATGGTTCAATGATTTCGATGGCGGCAGGGAAGGTAGTAGCTTTTTCTCTTGCAAATTTACAAGAACGTGGTATATTGTATGTAGGTCATGGGACCGAGGTTTATGAAGGAATGGTGGTGGGGAATGTTTTAAAGGGAGATGATATGTCTGTTAACCCTACAAAAGGAAAACAACTTACCAACATGCGAGCTTCTGGTACTGATGAAGCTATAACCTTAAATCCTGTTTTTATATTAAGTATTGAACGAGGTCTTGAGGTTATGAATGGAGATGAGTATTTAGAAATTACACCAAAATCTGTTCGACTTCGTAAAAAATATTTGACTGAGATTGATAGAGCTAGAGCAAAGAGATAGTTAACCTACGTCACAGCGTAATAAAAAAAACATGTCAACAATCACTTTTAAACCACAAAAAATAACTAAAAAAATAACCGCGCACTTAGCTGATAGAACTCTAGATGTAATAGAGAATCGTTTTGGCTTAACTGCTGATGGGAAGAAGAGAACTCTTGAAGAGATTGGTAAAAAATATCACATTACACGAGAGCGTGTTCGTCAGGTTGAAGAAGCAGCTATCAATCTTATAAAAAAATCTGATGCTTATAAAAATGAGCAAGCAATTTTTGATGAGTTAAGACAAATAGTACATAATCTAGGATCAATTGTTGCGGAACATGAATTTTTACCTTTTATCTCCAAGGATAAAAGTACCCAAAATCATATTAATTTTTTCTTAATTTTAGCGGATGTTTTCAAGAGACATCGTGAAGACGAACATTTCCACACTCGTTGGAGTGTTGACGAAACGATGACCGATAAGGTTCATGAAGCTCTTAGAAAACTTTATGCTAGTCTTAAAGACGAAGATTTAATACCAGAAACTGAAATGATTAAAAAGTTTTTTGATCAAATGAAAGATTGTGCTGTAGAGTGCCGAGATGCAGAAATGGCAAAAAGATGGCTATCTATTTCTAAAAATATTGCAAAAAATGAACTAGGGGAATGGGGCAAAGCTTCTTCACCAAATATTCGTACTCGTGGAGTTAAAGATTATGCTTTCTTGGTAATGAGACGTCACGGTTCACCTATGCATTTCAAAGAAGTAGCAGATTCTATTTCTAAAACCTTTGGCAAAAAAATACATTACGCTACTTGCCACAATGAATTAATAAAAGATTCTCGCTTTGTTTTAGTTGGGAGAGGGATGTATGCTCTCGCTGAGTGGGGCTACAAGGCAGGCATCGCCCGTGAAGTTATTCAAGATCTTTTCAAAAAAGAAGGAGGACCACTATCAAAAGATGAAGTTATCAAAAGGGTGATGAAAGAAAGATATTTCAAGAAAAATACTATTTTAGTAAATCTAGCTAATCCAAAATATTTCAAGAAGAATAAAAATGGATTTTATACTCTAGCTTAATTTGGCAATATTAAAGGGAGTCTTTGATGTATAATAGCTTTGTTTTTTTGCTTTTTTGTATTAAAATATATAAATGGCGGAAGCAAAAGCAGGACCAAGTGCTGAAGAATCTATTTTTAAGTTTATAAAAGACTCTTGGGTTTTAATTATTATTATAATCCTTGGTTATTTTATTTGGAAATATAATTTAATAATAGGAGTTCTGGCCTTGGTGGGTACAATACTTTTGGGTTGGTTAGCTTGGAAACTATGGCTTCATTATGTACAGCAGGATTTTATTTCCGGGATAGACTTTGTTTTACTGGAAATAGTGCCACCCCGAGAAGTGCTACGAAGTCCTAGAGCGATGGAGCTTTTTATAACTAATGCCCTTTATCATTGGAGTAATAAAGGAGGGAAGGAAGAATGGTGGCAAGGAGCGGTGTGGTTCTGGTTTTCTTTAGAAATTGCATCTATTGACGGACAGGTACATTTTTATATTCGGACACCGACACGTATCAGAAGTCTGATCGAGACACAAATGTATGCGCAATATCCTCAAGCGCAAGTTAAGGCAGTAGAAGATTATACTCTAGCAGTTGATGAAATAACACCTTCGAGTGCTTATAATGCTTGGGCATGTGAATTTGGTTTAACTAAACCGGAAGCTTTCCCAATTAAAACATATATTGATTATGGGTTAGATAAAGATCCTAAAGAAGAATTTAAAGTTGACCCTATTTCTCCAATAATAGAGTTTTTTGGATCATTACAAAAAGGAGAACAGGCATGGATGCAAATTGTCATTACACCTTCCAAAAAAACATATCACACCAAAGGCACTTATTTTGGTAGTCATGATTGGGTAAGAGAGGCTAGGATACAAATAGAAAAATTGTTGCTTCCTTATACCAGTATTAAGGAAACAAAAGATGTAAAAGGGGTAGGATTAACTAGAAGTAGAATAGAAATACGTATTCCAAAGTTTTTAGATAAAACGGTAGAAAGAATGGCTGCAAAACCTGGGAAAATTGGATTTGATACCGGCATTAGAGTTATGTATGTGGCTAAAAAAGAAATATATCCTCCCGGCACTCGGACTAATAATTCAAGGAACATTCGTCTTATTTTTCGTCAATATGCAATGCCAGATTCTAATCAACTTTGGCGTATAAATTCAGCTCAAGGTGATTTTTACAGTGGTCTATTTTCCGCTTCTCCAAAAACAGTTATGATGTTAGCTAATAGAATGCTTCACGAATATCGTGAACGTGCTTTTTTTCACTTACCAATCCGGCATCATCTTTTTTCTAAACATATTTGGGGTTGGCCTCTAGATGCTTTTATTAATGCTTATGCCCATCATGAAACTTATGTTTTAAACGTTGAAGAATTAGCTTCCTTGTGGCACTTCCCAGGTCAGATTTTGAAAGTTCCTACCCTTGAACGTATTGAATCTAAAGAAGCTTCTCCTCCTACAAACTTGCCGATATAATATATTTGTCCCGTACTAAATTTTTGAGTACGTGTTATTATTGTAATTATTAAAAAATTAAAATTTTAGTACTGGGATGGAAAATTTATCTTCATTAAACGAACTTGAACAGCCGACGCTCAAGTGGAATAAAATAAAAAAAATTATTACTTACTCATTTCTGGTAATTATACTTTTTATTTTTTCTTACTTTTTCTTATTAAAGGCGCCTTCAGATTTCCCAATTAGTAAAATAGTACAAATAGAACAAGGGACGGGTTTGCGGAGTATTTCTTTGCAATTAAAGCAGGAACATATAATTTCTTCTAGAACAGCTTTTGAAGCTTTTGTGATAATTTATGGAGGAGAAAGACACCTTATTCCAGCAGATTATTTATTTGAAGACAAAGAGTCTGTTTGGGAAGTGGCTAGACGTATTTTTCGTGGGGATAGGCATTTAGCTCCAGTAAAAGTGACGATTCCAGAAGGATTTAATATCTCTGATATTGCTAATACTTTTATTCTTAAACTTGCAAAATTTAATAAAGAGAAATTTTTGCTCTTAGCAAAAGCAAAAGAGGGTTACCTATTTCCTGATACTTACTTTTTCTTTACTAATGATACCGAAGTAGAAGTATTTCGTTCTATGAGTGAAAATTTTGAGAAAAAAATTACACCGCTTATTCCGAAAATTATTTCTTCAGGCAAAAACGAGAAAGATATTATAGTTATGGCTTCAATAATTGAGGGAGAAGCAAAAGGAGACGCAGATAGGGGAGTTATTGCAGGAATTTTATGGAAAAGAATTTCTATTGGTATGCCCTTGCAGGTGGATTCTGCTCCCGAGACTTATGAAATAAAAGGATTACCCAATAGTCCAATTGGGAACCCTGGTCTTTTAGCTATTGAGTCAGCTATTTCTCCCCAAAGTTCACCTTATTTTTATTATCTTCATGATAAAAACGGCCTTATTCATTATGCAAAAACTTTTACTGAACATAAAGCAAATATAAAAAAATATTTAAAATAACAACATGAGAAAACACAACCTTGCTTTTATCGATATAGAAACAACCGGACTTGATGTTATTAATCATGAAGTTATTGAAATTGGTTGTGTCCTGACAACGCCAACGTTTAAGGTAATTGAAGAATTTGAATTAAAAATTAAACCAAAACATATTGAAAATTCTGACCCTGTTGCTCTAAAAGTAAATCATTACAATGAAAAAGAATGGGAAGATGCGTATGATTTAGATAAGGCGATAAAAATTTTCTCAAAGAAAGTAAAAGATTGTATTATGGTTGGGCACAATGTTGCTTTTGATGCTGGATTTTTAGAATATACCTTTAATAAAATTGGGATAAAAAATAGTCTACATTATCATAAATTAGATACTATTTCTATCGCTTGGGCTAAACTTCATCGTAATAAAGACTTTGAACACTTTTCTTTACGTGAATTGTGTCTGTATTTTAATATAAAAAACGAGCATGCTCACACCGCTCTTTCTGATGCACGTGCAACTTTTGAACTTTACAAAAAGCTGATGGAATCGTAAACTCAAATATAATGTTTTTAAGGGGTTTCGAGGCTGGCGAGCCGAGAACTTCAGGATTTTTTAAGCTTCAAAAAATCCGTACCGGCAAAAATATTATATTTGAGTTTACGATTAAAATATGAAAAAGAAAAAAATAGTTTTTGTAGGGCTCTCGGGCGGAGTGGATAGTGCCGTTTCGGCTGCTTTATTGAAAAAGCAAGGCTATGAAGTCGTGGGAGTTTTTATAAAAACTTGGCATCCGGAATTTTTAGAATGCAACGAAGAAGAAGAACGAATAGACGCTATGCGAGTGGCGGCTTTTTTAGATATTCCATTTTTAACTTTTAATTTTGAAGAGGTATACAAAAAAGAAGTTGCCGATTATATGATCCGAGAATATAGGTTAGGAAGAACACCGAATCCAGACGTGATGTGCAATAAAGAAGTAAAATTTGGAGCTTTTCTCAAAAAAGCTCTTTCCATGGGTGCTGATTTTGTAGCAACGGGGCATTATGCACAAGTGAGCAAGTCAGAGAATACTTTTTCTCGAGAATATCCTGCTTCACATTGTCACCACTCAAACAAGTATTATCTGCTCCGCTCACCAGATGACACTAAAGATCAAAGTTATTTTTTATGGACGCTTAAACAAGAACAATTAAATAAAATTTTATTTCCTATAGGAAATCTTAAAAAAAGTGAAGTTCGTAAACTTGCTAAAAAATTTAATCTTCCAGTTGCAGAAAAAAAAGATAGTCAGGGCATTTGCTTTTTAGGAGCAGTCGATTTAAAAGATTTTCTTAAACATTACATAAAACCAAAAAGAGGCAAAGTGATACTTGCCCCGCAGGAGGCGGGGAACGAGGAAAGAGAAGAAATTGGTTATCACGAGGGAGTTGTTTTCCATACCTTAGGAGAACGACATGGTTTTACAATTACAAAAAAGACGCCGACAGACGGGGCTTATTATATAGTCGACAAAGATGTCAAGAAAAATATTTTATTTGTGTCTCCAAACAAAAATTCTCTTTCTGAAAGTCCGCGTAAAATTCTACTGAATTTTCGCTCAAGACTCGGCTCGTCAGCCTCCGTAGCCTTTCATAAAGAGAATTTTTGTTTGGAGATAGAAAATACAAATTGGATTAGTAAAATTCCAGAGAAAAATAAAACTTATACTGCGCAAATTCGTTATCATAGTGAATTTTTACCTTGTACAATAAAAGTAGAAGGTTCTGAGTACACTCGAAGAGTGCAAATCTTTTTTAGGAAACCAATTTTAGTTGCTTCTGGTCAATCATGTGTTATTTATGATGGTGATGTTTGCCTAGGGGGTGGAGTAGTTGTATAATTAGCCTATGGATTCTGCATAAAATAACGGGATCCATTTATTAAATAAAAAAATTCTTTCAGAAACAATAATGATAGAATTTTGTATAGTATGGAACAATTTTTTATTCAAAATAGTGAAGCCATTTTAAAATTGGTAATAGCCTTAATTCTTGGGCTTTTGGTGGGGGCAGAGAGATTTATCGTAAAGAAAGGTGAGGGGGCTGGTATGAAAACACACGCTTTGGTCTCTTTGGGTTCGGCGGTATTTGTATTAATTTCAGAAACTTTGGTACAAAAATATATAAATCTTCCAGGACTTAATCCAGTGATGATCCCTTCTCAGATTATTGTTGGTATTGGATTTTTGGGTGCTGGTTCCATAATGATTTACGGATCACAGCTACGGGGCTTAACTACTGCTGGAGGATTATGGGTAACGGCTGGCATTGGTATGGCTGCAGGATTTGGATTTTTTAGCCTAGCTCTAATTACTACTATTTTAGTGCTTTTAATATTAATTTTAGTAAATATTCTCGAAAAACCTATTAGAGAAATTTCGAAAGAAATAGATCAGCCAACTAAATAAAGAAACATGCAATCAGATGAGATTCGTTCAAAATTTCTAAAATTTTTTGAAAATCGAGGGCATAAAATAATCCCTTCTTCTTCGTTGATTCCAGAAAATGATAATTCTGTGCTTTTTACAACTGCTGGGATGCAACAATTTAAGCCGTATTATACAAATCCACAAAATGCAGATGAAGATTTTGGTAGTAGAAATATTGTTACTGTGCAGAAATGTATTCGTACTGGTGACATAGATGAAGTTGGGGATGCGACACATTTAACATTTTTTGAAATGCTCGGCAATTTTTCTTTTGGGGGATACGGACGTAAAGAAGCTATTACTTATGCACATGATTTTATTACTAAGGAATTAGGGTTAGAAATCTCTTACGTGACTTTTTATAAAGGAGAGGGCGTAGTGCCAAGGGACGAAGAATCAAGAGATATTTGGGCAGAACTTGGTGTTAAAGATATACGTGAAGATGGTAGCGATGTTTTTTGGGGGCCAACAGGGGACTCTGGTCCTTGTGGGCCGACGACAGAAATATATTGCAAGAATGCTAATGGTGATGATGTTGAAATTTGGAATATAGTTTTTAATGAATATTTCTGTGATGGATCTCGCGAGAAATTAGACAAAGGTGAAGTCACTTTAAAAAAATTAGATGTTTTAGGTGTTGATACGGGTATGGGATTTGAAAGATTGGTTTCGATAGTGCAAAAAAAGAAAAGTGTTTATGAAACTGATTTATTTAATAATGAAGAAAATAAAAAAGAAAGGATCGTTGCTGACCATATCAAGGCGGCTCTTTTTTTGGTTTCAAATGGTGTGTTTCCTTCAAATACTGGAGCTGGATATGTTGTTCGAAGATTGATTAGACGAGCAGTTAGATTTTCTAAAAAATCCATAGAACAAGAAATTGAAAAAATAAGGAAAATTTATAAAGATGTATATATCCTTGATGATAAGGGAGAAATAGGAAAAGAAGAAAATAAATTTAGAAAAACTCTTGAATATGGGTTAAAGGAATTTGAAAAAGGAGTAGATCCATTTGTATTATTTACCACTTACGGTTTTCCAATTGAATTAACTGAAGAATTGGCAAAAGAAAAAGGTGAAAAAATAAACAGAGAAGATTTTAATAAAAAAATGGCAGAGCATCAAAAACTTTCTCAAACTGCATCTGCGGGTATGTTTAAGGGTGGGCTTGCTAGTATGGGTGAAATGGAAACGAAGTATCATACTGCGACACATTTATTATTAGCTGCTCTTAGAAAAGTATTAGGTGAAGATATTACTCAAAAAGGGAGTAACATTACTTCCGAGAGAATGCGCTTTGATTTCAATTGGCCAGAGAAAGTAGGAGCGGACAAATTAAAAGAAGTAGAATACTTAGTTAACGCAAAGATAAAAGAAGCTATCCCAGTGGAAATGCATGAATTGCCAAAAGAAGAAGCATTAAAAATTGTTAAGAATTTATCTTTTGATTTATCAAAATATGGAGACATTGTGAAGGTATATAAAATTGGAGATTTTAGTGTTGAGTTTTGTGGAGGTCCTCATGTGTTAAATACTAGCGAATTGGGTGAATTTAAAATTCGAAAAGAAGAAGCATCCGCAGCTGGTATTAGACGTATCAAAGCAGTGCTTTTGTGATACAATATAATAAATGGGAATTTTTTCAAATAACAACAAAAATACAAATAATCTAATACTAGTTTTTAATATTAGATCTTCTTCTGTAAATGGAGCACTTTTTGAGGTGCAAAGTTCTGGAATTCCCAAAATAATTTTTTCTGCTCAAGAGCTGATAAAAATAAAAGAAAATGTTGATATTGATCATTTTTTATTATCAACGATTAAATCACTAAAAATTGTTGCTAGTAAAATTTACAATGCAAGATTAGGGGCACCCTCTCGAACTTTTTGTGTTTTGTCTTCACCTTGGTACGTATTTCAAACAAGAGTAATTAATTTAACAAAAAATACACCTTTCATATTTACGCCTAAATTAGCTGATGAATTAATCAAAAAAGAAATAAAATTTTTTGAAGAAGAAAATCTATTAAAATATAGTCATTTAGATAATAAAGTTCAAGTGATTGAACTTAAAAATATTAAAACAATGTTGAATGGTTATGAAATATCTGAACCATTGAATAAAAAAACCAAAGAACTAGAGATGAATATTTTTGTTTCTATTGGTGGAGAACAAATATTAAAACAAATAGAAGACACAATAGGTAAATATTTTTATTTTAAAAAAATAGAATTTTCTTCTTTTATATTGTCTTTTTTCACAGTAGTACGTGACATGTATCCAAAACAAGAAAATTTTCTCTTGGTAGATATCGGGGGGGAAGTGACCGATATTTCCATGGTAAAAAAGAACACCCTACGTGAGTCTATCTCTTTTCCTCTTGGACGTAATTTTTTAACACGTGGAGTTGCTTCAGATTTAGGGTGCACTTTAAATGAAGCCGATTCCATCATTTCCCTTTTTAAAGATGGACATGCAGAAGAGTCTATAGCTAAAAAACTCACCTTAATTTTAAATAAGCTAAGAATGGAGTGGTTAAAGAAATTTCAAGAATCCTTGGCTAATTTATCGAAGGATATTTCTATCCCGTCAACTATTTACATAGCCGTTGATAAAGATCTAGTAGATTTTTTTTCTGAAACAATTAAAAGTGAACAATTTAGTCAATATACCTTAACAGAATCAAAATTTGAAGTTATTTTCTTAAACACAGAATTACTTAATAAGATTGTAGAATTTAAGGAAAATGTAGTTCGTGAACCTTTTCTTATTATTGATGCTATTTATATTAATCGTTTTTTAATTAAAACATAATTTATGCCTAAACATTTTCTAGAAGACATGGTTAGGGTGAAGCATAATAAAAAAGTTATCCCTAAAATAGAACCAAAAAAAAGGGAGCCCTTAATAGCTGTCAGAGTAGACCATTCTAAAAATAAATATCGTTATATGCTTTGGTTCGTAGCCTTAGTATCAGTGGTATTTTGTTTTTTTGCATTTTCTTTTTTGTTTTCAAAAGCGGAAATATTAGTAATTTTAAAAACGAAAGATATTGTTTTAAATAAAAATTTATCTGCCAGTCCTAGTTCGAGTGTTGATGTTTTACCTTTTGAACTTACTCATTTTTCTGATGAGACGTCTAAAACTATTGTATTGGAAGAAAAAGATTTAAAAGAAAAAGCTCAAGGTAAAATTATTCTTTATAATAAATTTAGTTCTTCTTCTCAGACACTTTCCATAGATACACGTCTCGAGGGGTCAAATAATAAAATTTATAAAACAAAAACAAAAATAGTGATTCCTGGTATGGGCAAAGATGGTATTCCAGGACAAGTGAGTGTTGATATTTATGCGGAAGCTGAGGGAGCAGCTTATAATAGTTCTCCGCTTGATTTTAAAATATTAGGCTTTAAGGGGACGACTAAATATGCAAAGTTTTACGGTAGATCGGTAGGAGATATAACTGGTGGAATTATTGGCAAGGCTCGCCAAGTTAGTGATGCTCAAAAGACAGAAATAGGGAATGAATTACAGCCAATTTTAGAAGATAAACTTTTCAATAAAATTTCAAGTCAAATTCCAGGATTTTTATTATACAAAGACGCCACTTTTTTAAAAGTTGATGATATCGTAGTTGGTCTGGTATCTCCAGATGGATCAGCGACCTTAACTTTAAAAGGAACTCTTTATGGCATTATGTTTAGTGAGCAAAAATTAACTCAAAAAATTGCAAAAGACAATATAGAAAATTACGACAATAGTGAAGTTTATATACCTAATATTAAGGATTTAACTTTTTCTCTTGTTGATAAGGCAAATATTTCTTTTGATAGTGTCCAGAATATAAACTTCAATTTATCAGGTCCGGCAAAAATTGTTTGGAAACTTGATATAAATAAATTTACTACTGATTTATTAGATAAACCTAAAAAAGATTTTAATCAAATACTTTCAAAGTATCCTAGTATTGATTCGGCTCTAGTAAAAGTAAGCCCTCCATGGATCCAATCTCTTCCAAGTAAAATTAAAGATATAAAAGTGACTGTGGATTATTAGAAATAGATTACTATTGAATAGTTTTTATTTGACTTAAATTATTAATTTTATTATAATTATAATCTATACATGAGTGATCCAAGAAAAGAAAAAATAGTAACGGGAAGAGGAATTGTCACTGAGGCTCTGCCTTCTACTTTGTTTAGGGTTAAAATGGAAGATAAAACGGATGGGGAAAAGGAAATTTTAGCTTATCTTGGTGGTAAAATGCGGATGCATAGAATAAAGGTTTTGATTGGAGATTCGGTTGAAATAGTGCTCGATCCTTATGGTGGAAAGGGTAGAATCGTTAAAAGGTTGTAATTTTTTTTGAAATAGTGTATTATAATGCTTACGGTTTATTTGCGGTTTTAAAAAATTTAAAGCGTTGAAAAATAAGGATATTTCCTTGTTTTTCTATTATGTATGTTATATTTTGTTTATAAATAAAATTTTTATGAAAATAAAATCAGCTGTAAAAAAAATTTGTGATAATTGTAAAATGGTAAAAAGAGCCAGGCATTTAAGAATAATTTGTTCTAATCCTAAGCACAAACAAAAACAATAATTTATGAGAATTCTTGGAATCACAGTACCAAATGAAAAAAGACTTGAGATTGGTTTGACGGCCATTTACGGTATTGGTATTTCATCTGCTCGTAAGATTTTAGATCAAGTTAATATTGATCATGGAAAGAAAGCCAAAGATTTAACTCTTGAAGAAGAAAATAGTATTCGTTCGATTGTAGAAAAAATATTAATTGAAGGAAATTTAAAAAGAGAAATAGCAGCGAATATAAAAAGATTAAAAGACATAAAAAGTTTCCGAGGTATCCGACACATGAAAAGGTTACCGGTTCGTGGGCAACGTACTAAAACGAATTCTCGAACGGTTAGAGGCAACGTAAGAAGAACAATGGCCTCAGGTAAGAGAAAAGAAAGTAAAACATAAAATTAGTGATTAGGTATAGGTTCTAGAAAATAATAAAACAACATGGCAAAAGACAAAACAACAAAAGAAATAGACAAAGAAGAAGCAGTTGGAGAAACTCGTCCCGAAGAAAGCGAGGTGAAAAAAGCTCCATCAAAGACGGCAAAAAAGAAAATCATTTCTGGTGTTTTGCACGTTGAGGCGACCTTTAATAATACAAAAGTTCTTTTTTCAGACAAATTAGGGAATACATTATTTTGGTCAAGTGCTGGAAGTTTAGGTTTTAGAGGAGCAAAAAAAGGAACTCCGTTTGCTGCGTCTAAGGTAGGCGATATCATTGGTGGCAAAGCAGAAACTCTTGGTGTAAAAGATGCTGACGTTGTTATTTTAGGGGTTGGATCTGGACGGGAGCCAGCTGTTAGAGCTTTTATGGCACACGGCATAGAAATTACTTCTATTTTAGATGCAACACCAGTACCTCACAATGGACCTAAGGCTAAGAAGCCAAGACGAGTTTAAAAAATATAAGAATGCTTTAAAAAATTTATGATATCAAAACCAAAATTTAAAATTTGCAGAAGGCTTGGTCCAGGAGTTTATGACAAATGTCAGACTGCTAAATTTTCTTCATCTTCTACAAAATCTTTTACTGGAGGAAAGCGCCCCAAAGCTCCTACTGAATATGGAGCACAGCTTATCGAAAAACAAAAGATACGATTTTCATATGGTATATCAGAACGTCAGCTTTCTAATTATGTTAAAAAAGTTTCCAATGTTAAGGGTGCTGGTACGGCCCAGATGCTTTACGAAGGGCTTGAATCTCGTCTAGATAATGTAATTTATAGAATGGGGTTGGGTGCAAGTCGTCGGGCTACCAGACAAATGGTTTCCCATGGGCATTTTATTGTTAACAATCATAGAGTGACCATCCCTTCATATGAAGTAAGAATTGGAGATGTTATAAAAATTCGTGAGGGAAGTAAGGTTAAGAAAATTTTTGAAAATCTTACAGATAGATTAAAAGATTATAATGCTCCTTCTTGGGTAACTTTTGATGTAAATAACATGGAAGGACGTATTTTAGCTAAACCAAAAAACACTGAAACCTTTCTTAATATTAATGCCGTTCTTGAATTTTACAGTCGTTAAATTATTATTACAAATTAATCAAAATTTTTTATGTCTGAATATAAAATAATTATGCCTTCAAAACCTCGTATTGTTTTAGAAGAAAACAATAAAGGAGTATTTGAAATAGATGGTTTGTATCCTGGATATGGTCATACATTAGGTAATAGTTTAAGAAGAATAATTCTTTCTTCTCTTCCAGGTGCTAGTATTACTTCTATTAAGATTGAAGGAGTAAATCATGAATTTCAGACAATGGATGGGATTAAAGAAGACGTCATCGTTATGATTTTGAACTTAAAAAAAGCTCGTTTCAAAATGCTTTCTGATGAACCTCAGATAGTTACTCTTTCTGTAAAAGGTCCGAAAGAAGTCTTGGCGGGGGATATAAAAACTGGGGGACAAGTAGAAATTCTAAATCCAGAACTCCATATCGTGGAAATTACTGGAAAAATAAATTTAAATATAGAAATTAAAATCGAAAAGGGTTTAGGTTTTATTTCCAAAGAAGCTTTTCAAAAAGAAAAAGTTGATGTAGGTACTATTGCTGTTGATGCAATTTTCTCTCCAATTCGCAGAGTTGCTTATGAAGTTGAAAACATGCGGGTGGGTGATAAAACAAACCACGACCGTCTAAGAATTTCAATTGAGACAGATGGAACATTTACTGCTCGTGAGGTTCTTGCAACTTCTATCGAAATTATGATAAATCAATTAAAGGCCATTATTGACTTCAAGGAGCCAGAGGAAGAAACCAAGCTCGATAAAAGCAAAGATGAAAAAAAGTCTGCTCGTAATGCAACCCAGTCTAGTGCCGGAGGAGAAGGTGATGTTGCTGATGTTCTAAAGACCCGTACAGATAGCTTAGACCTTTCTACCAGAACATTAAATGCACTTACTTCTGCAAATATTCGAACCCTTGGAGGGCTTGCTCGAAAGAAAAGAGAAGACTTGCTTGAGGTTGAAGGTATTGGAGAAAAAGGGATTACGGAGATTAAAAAAGTCTTGAATAAATTTGGCTTAAATCTAAAAGATTAATTTATATGCGACATCATAACAATACAAGAAAATTCGGCAGAGATAAAACACAAAAGAAAGCACTTTTAAGTTCTTTGGCACTTAATTTAATAGTACGTGGAAAAATAAAAACAACTGAACCTAAGGCCAAAGAATTACGACCTTTCATGGAGAAGCTTGTTACTCGAGCCAAGACAGGCAGTTTAGCTACTCGCAGACTTATTATCGCAAAACTTTCTAATCGTAGTGCTGAAGTCAAGAAACTTTTTGAAGTTATTGCTCCAAAATACAATGATAGAAAAGGTGGTTATACGAGAGTTTTAAAATTAGGGGTTAGAAAGTCGGATGGAGCAAAGATGGCAATTATAGAATTTGTCTAAAGTAACCCTTAAGAATTAATTTTAAAAAATTAAAATGAAAAAAAATATAGATAAAAAAATAGAAAACAAGATAGTGGATGCAACAGACAGAACCTTAGGGAGAGTAGCGAGTGAAGTTGCCATGTCTTTGATGGGTAAAACCAAAGCGACTTTTGAAAGAAATAAATATTGTGGTTTTCCTGTAAAAGTAATAAATGCCAGCAAGCTTCGTATTACTACTAAGAAATTAGATGAAATATATCACACTCGATATTCTGGCATGAGAGGTGGACTACGTATTTTAAAAGGAACAGAAACAGCTGAGAAAAAAGGGTTAAAAGAATTAATTAAGCTTGCTACATTTCAAATGCTTCCAGGAAATAAATTACGCAGAAATATGATGAAAAATTTAACAATTGAAGATTAATTTTATGGCAGAAAAAACATCAATCGAAAAATCAAAACAGCAATATATTGAAGCTATAGGAAGGAGAAAGACTTCTACTGCCAGAGTGCGTATTACAAAAGCTGCCAAGTCCCTTTTTGTTGTAAATGAAAAAGACGCTAAAGAATATTTTAAAACAGAAGATCAACGTCGTTTGATTTTTGATCCGATAATAAAAGGAATATCAACTGGAGAAGTTAAATCAGATGTAAAGTGGGAAGTGTGTGCTCATGTGTCTGGTGGCGGAATTCATTCTCAAGCAGAAGCTATTCGCCATGGGCTTGCTCGAGCTCTGATTGAGTCAGATATTACTTTACGTGGAAGTTTAAAAACATTAGGATATTTGAAACGTGATCCAAGAGCAAAAGAACGTAGAAAATTTGGACTGAAGAAAGCTCGTAAGGCTCCACAATGGAGTAAACGTTAATTTTTAAAATCCCTCTTTGAAGAGGGATTTTTTTATGCTAAGATATTTCTATGTCAGACGAAGAAAATAATAAAGAACCCCTCGAGGCTGTTCGGAGTGACTCTACTGAGTTAGATGATTCTGAAGTTTTAGAATTTGAATTTAATGATGACGGAGAGGAAGATTTAAGGAAAACTCTAAAGAAATTTAGAGTTGATTTGAAAGTATGTAAAGCTGAAAAAGAGGAATATTTGACCGGCTGGCAAAAGGAACGTGCAGAATTTGCCAATTATCGCAAACAAGAAGAAGACAGAAAAGCAATCTTTTCCGAAGCAATGCGGGAACGAATTTTGACCCGTTTTCTCTCTGTTATTGATAGTTTTAATATGGCTTTTGCTAACCGTGAAGCTTGGGAAAAAGTAGATGATAATTGGCGCAAAGGGGTGGAATATATTTATACACAAATGAATGGAATATTTGAAGAATACGGGGTGAAGGGAATAGGAGAAGTAGGTGAAAGTTTTGATCCAAATATTCATCAATCTATAGATGTTATAGAAACAGATAAAAAAGAATTGGAGCACAAAATTGCCAGTGTAATTCAAAAGGGTTACAAGCTAGGCGAGCGTGTAATGCGTCCAGCGAGAGTAAACGTGTATGAATACAAAGAACCAGCAACAAAATAGAATTTGCGAACATTGCAAACAAAACTTCACAATTACAGAAGAAGAATTATCTTTATATAAAAAAGTTGAGATTGAGTTACCTACTTTGTGTTTCTTTTGTCGGATAAAATTACATTTATCTTTTTGGATGTTTGGAAAATTTCGTAAAGGTAAATCAGATCTTTCCGGTGATAGTTTAATTACAGTTTTACCAGCGAACCCAAGATATCCAATTTATACTCTTGCTGAATGGTACAGCGACAAGTGGGATGCGATGGAATATGGAGTAGATTATGATTCCTCCAAATCATTTTTTGAGCAATTAAAAGAATTGCAGGAAAAAATTCCTCACCCACATCAAGGAGGCGTGAAGAATACTGGTTGTGATTGGTGTGACGATGTATGGAACTGTAAAAATAGCTACCTTTCTCGTTCTATGGTGGATTGTGAAGATTTATTTTACTCATATAGGAATATAGGTGTTAAAAATTCTATAGATATGACTATTTCTTTTGACTCAGAAAAATCTTATGATTCTTCTGATTGCCATCATTCTTTTAAACTTTTTTATTCTAAGCATTCTCGGGATTGTATAGATTCAAGTTTCTTATATGATTGTCGCAACTGTCAAAATTGTTTTATGTGTTGGAATCTTCGTAATAAATCTTATTGTATAGAAAATATTCAATATAAAAGAGAAGAATATTTAGAAAAATTAAAATCCTTTAATTTAGGATCATATGAATCTGTGCAAAATCATAAAAAACATTTTGAAGAAATAATTCAAAAAGAAGTAGTTCATCGTCCAAACTTTAATTTTAAGATTCATAATTCTGATGGTGATTATTTATTAGATTGCAAAAGTTGTCACAACTGTTTTACGATCAGCAATTCAGAAGATTGTTATAATTGTATTAGGGGAGCAGGGAATATGTCTAGTATTGATGCTAATGGCTGTCAGGTTCTGGAATTGTCAGGTAATTGTAGTTCTTGTCAGCCAAGCGGTTATTCTCTAAAATATTCCAGTTGGTCTGCCTCTCGTTATTCTGAATATTTAGATATATGTATTGAGTGTGAATATTGTTTTGGTTGTGTTGGTTTGAGGAAAAAGAAATATTGTATTTTAAATAAGCAATACAGCAAAGAGGATTATGAAAATCTGCGAGATAAAATTATTGCTGACATGAGAGCTGGTGGAGAATATGGTAAATTTTTACCTTACTCTATGAGCGCTGGGCCCTTTAATTTTTCTTCTAGCTTTTTATATTTTGGAGATACAAAAAAAGAAGATATTTTGAAACTAGGTGGTTATTGGGAAGACATAGATGAAAGTCATATAGAGGGAATGCCGACTAGTGAATTGCCGGACGACATCAAAGATGTGCCTGATATCATCATCACTCAAGCATTGATTTGCCCGGAGACTGGCTGGCGTTTCAATATTGCTCAAAATGAACTTTCTTTTTATAAAGAAAACAATATTCCACTTCCACGTTATCATTTTGACGTGCGAACAAGAAATCGTCTAAAATACTTAACAGTTTTAAAAGCTTATCCATATAAATGTTTTTATTGTGAGAAAGAAGTTGGAGCATATTATTTACCAGAGTGGGGATATCAAAAAATCGCCTGCGAAGAATGTTACAAGCAAAACATAGCGTAAATATGAAAAGTGAAACTAAAATTTGTCAAAACTGCAAAAAAGATTTCACGATTGAACCAGAAGATTTTAACTTTTATGAAAAAATAAAAGTTCCTCCACCGACTTTTTGTCCAAAGTGTAGAACAATACGTAGATTTCTGTGGAGAAATGAACGCGCACTATATAAACGCTCTTGTAACGTTCCAAAACATACAGAAGAAATAATTTCTATGTATTCTCCTAATGTATCTGGGGTAATCTTTGATCAAAAATATTGGTGGACCGATGGATGGGATCCTCTAGAATATGGGAAGGAGTATAATTTCAATGTGCCATTTTTTACTCAATTTAAAAAATTAAGACAGCAAACTCCTCTTTCTGCACTTGCCAATGTTAATTCAATTAATAGCGAATGGTGTAACCCAGCCGTAGATAATAAAAATTGCCATCTTTCATTTGCAGTGACAAAAAATCAGAATGTAAATTATTCTAACAGAATAGCTAATTGCCTAGATTCTTTTGATCTTTATGTAGCTAACAAAACTGAATTAAGCTACAGCTCTTCTTTTATAGAAAATTGTACGAAGGTTCACTGTAGTATGCATATAAAAAATTGTATAGATTCTTTATTTTTATATGATTGTAATAATTGTAGCGACTGTATTGGATGCATAAATCTTCGTAATAAACAATTTAATATTTTCAATAAACAATATACAAAAGAAGAATATCAAAAAGAAAAAGAAAAACTTGTACTTGGTAGTTTTAAAGGATTACAAAAAATACAAGAAAAGTTTAAAAATTTTATTCTTGATTTTCCTCATCGTTATGCACATACCATAAACACAGTTAATAGTACTGGAGATAATCTTGAAAATGTTAGAAATGCCAGTTTTTGTTTCGATATAGTAAATGGAATGGAAAATTCGAAATATTGCATATGGGGAGGATACGGATGGAAAGATTCTTATGATGGACTTGGGTGTAATGGAGAGCTCATGTATGAATTGAGTGATGCAGGAGCAGTTGATAAAACATGTAGCAACACATATTTTTCAGTTGCGATAATTAATTCGATAGATGTGCAATACTCTCATTCAATTAAAGGATGTTCTCACGTATTCGGTTGTATAGCCTTAAGAGACAAACAATACTGCATCCTCAACAAACAATACACCAAAGAAGAATACGAAGAACTAGTCCCTAAGATAATACAACACATGAATGATATGCCCTACATAGACAGTAAAGGTAGAATATATAAATATGGAGAG